>NPIF01000034.1_pt2 | contig 108121 bp, 110 predicted proteins | sample 8637461 | NCBI WGS metagenome assembly NPIF01 (sample SAMN07420641, study PRJNA396082) | bioreactor metagenome | isolation source: sample BR12 brine-fed electro-methanogenic bioreactor BR | place: Japan: Kochi | collected 2016-12-09 | reverse complement strand
GACCTTCGACATGGATGCCGCGAACCCCCCTTCGGACCAGGGTGAATCGTTACCTGAATTCTTGCAAAAGCGGCAAAACAAGGTATTAATAATGTCAAATCTTTTTCGCGGGAGTTGCAAAATGAGAGTCTGGATGTCGATCTTAGCTCTGAGTATTTTCGTGGCGGGCGGCGCGGTGGCCTTTGAAGGGCCCACGGCCGGGATGGGGAAGACCCTGTTCGAATCGAGTGCCCTCGGCCAGACCGACCGCAGTTGCGCGACCTGCCACACCGGCGGCAAGGGATTGGAGAGAATCGGCGATTTCGACGATGCCATGCTCAAGGACATCGTTAACGCCTGCATTCGCGACGCCCTCAAGGGCGACCCCATCGACACCGAATCGACGGAAATGAATGCGCTGATCCTCTACCTGCGCTCCCTTCCCTGAGCGGGCAGAGGGCGTCAGCAGCCGCAGCCGCAGTTGTGGCACACGATCTTGTCGCTCCCCTCGGGCTCGATGGTTTCGGGAGCAAATGCGGCCCGGTTGACCCCCCGTTCGATATCTTCCACCAGGTTGAGGTTGGCGCTCTTGCCGATCACGTGGCCCAGGCACATGTTCCCGATGCCGTCTTGCGGCGAGCGGATGCGCACACTGTTGAGCAGATCGCCGTAACCCTTGATATCGATGGTGACGTCCGCTTCCTCCAAGCGACGAAGCCTGACTCCCAAAGGCGCGAGATCCTGCGCGAAGCGCGCGAAGAAGGCATCGAGCCCGGTGTCTTCGATGCTCTTGCGCCATTCCTCCCGGACAAAGTTCAACCGGTAGAAAGCGACCGTAATTTCCTTCTCTTGCATAGCTCTCCGACCTTGCACCAACGAAAGAATCAGTTTTTTCCCCGGGGAGAGACCGCCTCTCCCGGCGCGAGCATCCGCACCCCCGGCACCTGGGCCGGGCTCACCCCCTGCAGAGGAATGCGCTGAACATCCTCGCGCAGAACGCCCGCCGTGCCGGGTCGGAGAAAGGTCAGCGTGGAAGCGCTGCCCACCGGCCCCCAGAGACGCTCCTGCACGACCTCTGTGAAATCGCTCCCGCGCAGCGGATAGCCATCGACCGCAATGATCAGGTCGCCCGGCTTGATGCCGGCTTTTTCCGCGGGAGAATCGCCGATCACGGCGAGCACCGCCAGCTCACCGGTGGAGGTCGGAACCACCTGCAGCCCCACCCCTGCGAATTCTTTCTTGCCGGCGGCCTGCGCGTTCCCGCTGCACAGCCCGGCAACGATCGCAACGGCCACCAAAAACCGGACGATCCAGCGGCCCGCCCGCATTTCATTGAGCCCTAAAGCTGGTGAATCCATGACAGGTCTCCCGACCCTTCCCGCAGAACTTCGATGCGGTCACCGATCAGGCTGATCACCGACGACGGATCGCCGCGCAGAATGCCGCCGTCAACCACGACGTCGAGCATTTTTCCCAGAGCCTGCTCGATGTCAACGGCATCGTGATAGACGTCTTCTCCCGAGATATTGGCGCTGGTGGTCACGAGGGGATGCCCGAGCTCGCGCACGATGGCCTGGGCGATGGCGTTTTCGGGAATGCGAATGCCCACCGTCTTTTGCTTGGTGACCAGCGAATCGGGGACGATGCGGGTCGCCTCCAGCACGAAGGTATAGGGGCCGGGCAGGTGCCGCTTCATGATTTTGAAGGCAAAATTGCTCACCTGCGCGTAGTTGGAGATATCCGACATGTCGGCGCAGATGAAGGAAAAGGGCTTGCGGGCGTCCCTTTTCTTGATCTGATAGATGTTCTTGACGCCCTTTTTATTGAAAATGTCGCAGCCGATGCCATAGGTGGTGTCGGTGGGATAGGCAATCACCCCACCCTGCGTGAGTTTGTCCACCACCTGGGAAATCAGCCGCGGTTGAGGATTCTGCGGATTGATGGCAAGAATCATAAGTGCACTCCATTGAACGAAAAGAGGTCGGATTTCTCAGCATAAACGGTCTACATCATAGCACAACTAAGCCAGATCGCAGTGTTTTTCATGAACGAAAATCCGGCAGGAGGGCCCTCCCCCTTCACCCCGACGGCATCAGAGAAGGAATTTGAGATCTTCAATTTCGCGCAGCGACTGGTAAATCGCTTTCAGCTGTTCAAAGTTGTGCAAACGCACCATGACCGACACCGAGACGTAGTTCCCCTTGGCGCTGGGCCGAACCTTGACACCGTCGATGGAGACCGCAACGGTCTTGTTCACCGCACTTTGCACCTGCTGCACGAAAAGCTCGCTGTTGGGCCCCATCCCCTTGAAGACGTAGTCGCAGGGGAAATCGACCAGATCTTCCGGGCGGGTTTCCTCACTCATGATCCATCTCCTCCTCGCGCAAGCCGGTATGGCCGAATCCGCCGTCGCCGCGCCGGGTTTCCGCCAGGGATGCGACCACCCGCAGAGATCCCTGGAACACGCGACCAATCACCAGCTGGGCGATGCGGTCCCGGGGGTGAATGGTGATCTCCTTCTGGCCGTGATTGATGAGAATGACCGCGATTTCCCCCCGGTAGTCGGCATCGATGGTGCCGGGAGAATTCACCAGGCTCACCCCCTGGCGCAAGGCGAGCCCGGAACGGGGGCGGACCTGGCCTTCGTAGCCGGCGGGGATTGCCATGGCCAATCCGGTGGGGATCAGGACGCGTTCGCCGGGAGCAACCCGCACGGGCTCAGCGAGAGCGGCGTGCAGATCCATGCCGGCGGCCAAATCGGACATGTACCGGGGCACGACGGCATCCGGGCGTACGACCTGAATGGGGATGTCGAGTTTTTCCATGGTGAGTGTCCTTGTTCTGGAAGCGATGGGTCGGGAGAGAATGGTGCAATGGGTCAAAGCCGCCGGGAACCGGGAAATCGATTCGCTGCCCGGCCGTCGGTCAGTTCAGAGTGAGGTCCAGGGGGGTCAGATCCTGCCCGCTGCATTCGCCGATGCTGGTCAGGGTGAAGCAATCCTCCTGGAACAGACGCCGGGCCAGGGACTTCAGGTCGGCGGCAGAGACCTGATCGATACTGCGCACCACTTCCTCCACCGGGACCTCGCGTCCGAGATAAATCTCGTTTTTCGCCAGGCGCGTCATGCGGTTGTCGCTGCTCTCCAGGGACAGAAAGAGGTGCCCCTTGAGTTGTTCCTTGGCGCCGTTGAGCTCCTCGGGGGAGAGGGTCTCGTCTTTCAATCGGCGCAATTCACCGAGGACCAGCGCGACGACCTGGCGATAATCATCGGGAGAAATTCCCGCGTAAATGACCAGTGCTCCCGAATCGGAGTGGGAATTGAGATAGCTGTAGATGGAGTATGCCAGCCCCGATTCTTCGCGAACGCGCTGAAAAAGTCGCGAGCTCATGCTGCCGCCGAGAAGGGCGTTGAGAAGGTGGGCCTTGAAACCGGTCGGGATCGTTCTGAGCGAGGCTGGGGGTGCCGAGACAGAGATGAAGCTGCTCGAGGTCCTTGCGGTGGTGATCGAGGGAGCGCTTGCCGGTGGGCCCGGGCTGAGAGAAAAAGCCCTCTCCGAAAGGGATTCCGGAGAGGGCTCGGGCAATGCGGTCTACCAGCAGGTCATGATCGACCTGCCCCGCGGCGCAAACCACCATATTGCGTCCGCAGTAGCGGCGGGCCATGAAGGAAAGAAGTTGCTGACGGTCGAGCTCGCCGACGCTCTGGCGGCTGCCGAGAATGGGGCGGCCAAGAGGATGGCCACCCCAGAAGTTCTCGCAGAACAGATCGTGAACCTGCTCATCCGGGCAGTCCTCGATCATATGGATTTCCTGAAGAATGACCTTGCGCTCTTTCTCCAGTTCATCCAGGTCGAACACCGAATCGAGCACGATGTCGGACAACAGATCGATGGCGATATCGAGATGCTGTCCGAGGACCTTGGCGTAGTAGCAGCTGAATTCCCGCGCGGTGAAGGCGTTGAGCACCCCTCCGACCGAATCGATCTCCTTGGCGATAACCAGCGCGCTGCGGCGTCCGGTCCCCTTGAACAGCATGTGCTCGATGAGGTGGGAAATGCCGCCGATCTCGGGCTCTTCGTGCCGGGAGCCGTTCTCCACCCAGAAGCCGATACTCGCCGAGTGGGTCGCGGGAATATTTTCGCTGATGATCCGGATGCCGTTATCCAGAACCGTTTTTCGAACCATCCGCCCGCCCGTTACGCGCCTTCTTCGGGCAGGCTCTGGCCCAGGGCTTCCTTGCGCGAGAGCTTGATCTTGCCCTGCTTGTCGATGCCGATGCACTTGACCAGCACCTGGTCGCCTTCCTTGAGCACGTCGGTTACATTCTGCACACGCTCTTTGGCCAGTTCGGAGACGTGCACCAGGCCGTCGGTGCCGGGGAAGATCTCGACGAAGGCGCCGAACTCCATCACCTTGCGCACGGTGCCGAGATAGAGCTTGCCGACCTCGGCCTCCTGGGTCAGGTCGCGGATCATCTTGATCGCCTTCTTGGCCGCTTCGCCGTCGGCGGAGGCGATATGGATGCGGCCGTCGTCCTCGATGTCGATGGCGCAGCCGGTGGCCTCGATGATGCCACGCACGTTCTTGCCGCCGGAACCGATGACGGTGCGCACCTGGTCGGGCTTGACCCGGATGGTGGTGATGCGCGGCGCATAGGGCGAGAGGTCGCCGCGGGGGGCGTCGATGGCCTTGGCCATCTCGCCGAGGATGTGAATGCGGCCCTCGCGGGCCTGCTCCAGCGCCTGCTTCATGATCTCCTTGGTCACGCCGGTGATCTTGATGTCCATCTGCAGGGCGGTCACCCCGTTCTGGGTGCCGGTGACCTTGAAGTCCATATCGCCCAGGTGGTCCTCGTCGCCGAGAATGTCGCTGAGCACCGCCACGTCGTCACCTTCCTTGATCAGACCCATGGCGATGCCGGCCACCGCCTGGGACACCGGCACGCCGGCATCCATCAGCGCCATGGACGACCCGCACACCGAGGCCATGGACGACGAGCCGTTGGACTCGAGGATGTCGGAGACGATGCGGATGGTGTAGGGAAAGTCATCGTGCTGGGGCAGAATCTTCGACGCCGAGCGCTCGGCCAGCATACCGTGACCGATTTCGCGGCGGCCGGGGAACAGGCGCATGCTGGTCTCACCCACGCAGAAGGGGGGGAAGTTGTAGTGCAGCAGGAACTTCTTGAATTCCATCCCCTGCACATTGTCCATGCGCTGCTCATCGACGCTGGTGCCCAGCGCCACCGCGACCAGGGCCTGGGTTTCGCCGCGGGTGAAGAGAGCGCTGCCGTGGGCGCGGGGCAGCAGGCCGACCTCGCAGGAGATCGGGCGCACGGTCTTCATGTCGCGACCGTCGATGCGGATCTTCTTCTCAATGATCATGCGGCGCACCACGCGCTTTTCGATGGAACCGAGAACCTCGCCGATCTCTTTCTCGCGACCCTCGAAGGTTTCGGCGAGGGCGACGAGGGTTTCTTCGCGGGCCGCGGCCATGGCGGCATAACGCTCCTGCTTGGTGCGGATATTCATGGCCTGGCGGATTTTGTCTTCGGCCAGGGCAACGACTTTCGCCTCAAGTTCGGGATCTTTTTCCGGGGAGAGGAATTCGCGCTTGTCCTTGCCGGCCAGCTCGCGCAGTTTTTCCTGCAGGTCGATGAGGGGCTGCATCGCTTCGTGGCCGAAGAAAACCGCGGCCAGCATTTCGTCTTCGGAGAGAAACTGGGCTTCGCCCTCGACCATGATCACCGCCTCGCGGGAGCCGGCCACGGTGATGTCGAGATCGCTCTGCGCCATCTGCTCGAGGGTCGGGTTGGCGATCAGCTGGCCGCCGACGCGGCCGACGCGCACGCCGGCAATGGGCCCGGCAAAGGGAATGTCGGAGACCGTGGTGGCCGCGGAGGCCGCCACGATGGCCCAGGTGTCGGGGTCGTTGACCATGTCGGCCGAAACCACGGTGGGCATCACCTGGGTCTCGTATTTGTAGCCCTTGGGAAACAGGGGCCGCATCGGCCGGTCGATCAGGCGGCAGATCAGCGTTTCGCGCTCGGTCGGTTTGCCCTCGCGGCGAAAGAACGAGCCGGGGATCTTGCCGCCGGCGTAGAATTTTTCCATGTAGTTGACGGTCAGAGGAAAGAAGTCTTGCCCCTCGCGCATCTTCCTGGCCGAGACCACGGTGCACAGCACCTTGGTCTCGCCGTAGCTGAGCATCACCGCGCCATCGGCCTGGCGTGCCATTTTGCCGGTCTCGATCACTAGGGGGCGACCGTTGAAATCCATCTCAACTTTTTGATAAGCCATTCTCTTGTCTCCTTCGTTTCCCGCCGTCCCATGACGTCGGGCATTCTGTTTGTTTGACAGCAAACAAAAAATGACTAAAGGAGGATGGCCCGAGACAGTCCCCAACCGCACCGATTGTCGGCGGAGCCTCTCTCCGGTCAACCTCCCCAGTCATCCTCTTGGACCGAAAAACAAAGGCAGCACCCCTCTTTTCAGAAGGTATGCTGCCCGTGCTTAACGGCGAATACCGAGTTCCTGAATAACCTTGCGGTAACGCTCGACGTCCTTCGATTTCAGGTAGTCGAGCAGGCGCCGTCTCTGTCCGACGATCTTGAGAAGACCCCGCCGGGAATGATGATCCTTTTTGTGGGTCTTGAAATGTTCGGTGAGATAGGTGATGCGCTCCGACAGCAGAGCGATCTGGACCTCGGGTGAGCCGGTGTCCTTCTCATGGGTCTTGAACTGTTCGATGATTTCCTGTTTGCGATCTGTGGCCAGCACTGTGCCACCTCCTTTCATGTTGCCTATGTTTTCCTGAATGCACAGGCCTTCAGCTTTTGAGTGAAGAATAACTACCACAACTGCCAGGGGACTGTAAAGCGTTAATCACGCTTCATCGGCCGGGTGAAAAACCCTTAAAAGCTCAAAATCTCCACGTTTTTCCCGTGCCCTGCCGGGTGCGTAGCGGGCCACCGCAAGTAAATGCTGCTGGCGCACCAGCGCCACCGTGTGCCCCTCGTGGCATTGAATCTCTCCGCCAACCTGCTCCACCAGCGGGGGAATGCCGTCCGCGAGCCGACTGGCCGCCCGGTCATCGACCGCAAGTTGTTGAAAATCGCGCAACGCCTGCGGCAGACTGAGAAAACCAGGAGTCTCTCCCGGGCACGCATCCCCAGTCAACTGATCGAGGGAGATACACTCGCCGAGATGGAAACTGCCGGTGGCGGTACGGCACAGGCGGGTCAGGTGGGCTCCGGTGCCAAGCAGCTGCCCCAAATCATGAGCCAGAGTGCGGATGTAGGTTCCCTTGGAGCAGGTCACCTCGAAATCGACCAGGGGCAGCGACATTCCCAGGATTTCGATGTTGTGAATCCGGGTGGGTCGCCCCGCGCGCTCGACCTCGACCCCCTGGCGCGCCAAGCGGTGCAGGGGCACGCCGTTTTTTTTGATCGCCGAATACATCGGCGGCACCTGAACGATCTCGCCGACAAATCGGAAAAACCCTCCCGAGACCATAGCGGGGGTGATGCTGTCCACCGGGTGCCGCTCGACCACCCGCCCTTCAGCGTCCTGGGTGTCGGTCACTTCGCCGAGTTTGAGGGTGGCCCGATAGGTCTTGACCCCTTCCATGAGAAACTGCACCAGCCGGGTCCCCTGCCCCACCGCAACGGGCAGAACCCCGGTGGCCATGGGATCGAGCGTCCCGGTGTGGCCCACCCGACGGGTCTTGAGAATGCGCCGCACCCGGGCGACGACGTCATGGGAGGTCAGCCCCTGGGGCTTATCGATGAGCAGAATTCCGTGCATGCAACCGGCTACCGCGCGATCCCGATATTGAGCCGGTCGAAGACGAGAGCGCGCACCTCCTCCAGCGAGCCCTCCACCGTGGCCCCGGCGGCATTGTGATGGCCGCCGCCGCCGAGGTTGTGAGCAAGCGCGCCGACATCGACCCGGCCCTTGGAGCGGAATCCGACCTTGAAGACCCGCGGCCCGACCTGGCGGAACAAAATGGCCACCTCGACGCCCTTGATCGAGCGGGGATAATTGACGAACCCGTCGGTGTGTTCCGGGCCGGCGCCGGTCCGGCGCATCATCTCCTCGGTCAACGTCAGGGTCGCGAACTCGCCGCAGGGAGAGACGGTCAAGGTGGCAAGGGCCAGGGCCAGGAGCCGCAACCGCTTTTCATCCTGGTTCTCGTACAGGCCGCCGGCGACATCCCAGGGGTCGATGTTGCCCACTTCGACCAATTCGCCGGCAATGCGGAAGGCTTCGGGGTCGGCATTGGAATAACGGAAAGAGCCGGTATCCGAAAGAATGGCGGTATAAACGCAGACGGCCACCTCGGGGGAAATCGGCCAGCCCTTTTCCTTGAGAATGCGGTAAATCAGCGCCCCGGTGGCGCTGGCCTTCTCATCGACGTAATTGATGTCACCAAAAGACTCGGAATAGGGGTGATGATCGATATTGACGAGAACACGGCAGAGCGAGGGGATGTTTTTTCCCGCCCGATGCAGTTCGCCCGCATCGAGGACGAAGCCGACATCGAAGGGCTCGACGCCTTCAAGACTGTGGACCAGCGACTCGGCACCGGGGAGAAACCGCAGGATTTCCGGAACCGGGTCGAGATTGAAGGCGACCGCGTCTTTGCCCATTTCGCGCAGGGCATTGGCCAGGGCCAGGGTCGAAGCGATGGCGTCGCCGTCGGGGTTGCCGTGGGCGGCGACCAGAAAGCGTCGCCCCTGGTCAATTTTCTGTAGAATCGTCTTGATCATCGCCTTGCGTTTCCCGGACTTCCCGCAGGAGGGAGTCGATGCGATTGCCGTATTCTATGGAGGTGTCGTATTGGAACAGCAGATCGGGAGTGTAGCGCATACGCAGGGTTTTTCCGAGTTCGCGCCGAATGAAGGGAATGGAATTCTTCAGCCCGGCCTCCGATTCGTGGCGCGCCTTCTCGTCACCCATCACGGTAAAAAAAATCCGCGCCAGATGCAGGTCGGGAGTCATCTCGACCCCGGTAATGGTGACGAAGCCGATGCGGGGATCTTTGAGCCCCTTGATCAGCAGCGCGGAAATTTCCTTTTGAATCTGCTCGCCGACCCGATGTGAACGTTGGGATGACAAAAAGGCACTCCTAAAAATGGATGAATTCGCTCTCGCAGGAACAGACTTCGGCCAGGCCGATGCGATCGATTTCCTCTTCGACCCGGGCAAAGACCGAATCGGCGGCCGCCTCGTCCTGAACCACCACGGCAAACCCGAGTTCGGCCCGCTGCCACAGATCGTGCGCACCGACCTCCGCCGCCGAGACGGGGAACCGCTCGCGGCAGCGGCCGAGAATTTTCCGCACGACCCCACGTTTTTCTTTCAAATTCTGCGGGGCATGAAAAATCAGGTCGAATTTGGCAATACCGACAACCATCGTGGACCCCGGGCGAGCGCCCTAAAAGAGAAAACGCCGGACGGGAAGCACGAAGGCGTTCCTAAGTCCAGCGCTTATCTCTGGTGATGCGTTATAGCAGGGTTTTGGTCTCTTCCATCTCGTAAGCTTCGATGATGTCGCCAACCTTGAGGTCGTTGTAGTTCTCCAGACTGATACCGCATTCGTAACCGGTGGCGACCTCGCGCACGTCGTCCTTGAAGCGCTTCAGCGAAGAGAGGCTTCCCTCCCACACCACCACGCTGTCGCGCACCAGGCGCGCCTTGGCGTTGCGCAGAATCTTGCCGTCCAGGACATAGCAGCCGGCGATGGTGCCGACTCGCGAAATCGTGAAGGTTTCGCGGATTTCGGCGCGTCCGAGATGCTTTTCCCGCAAAGTCGGCGCGAGTAGACCTTCCATCGCGTTCTTGATGTCGGCAACCGCATCATAGATGATGTTGTAGAGGCGGATATCGACCCCTTCCGCTTCGGCCAGCTGGCTGGCTTTGGGCTCGGGGCGCACGTTGAAGCCAAGGACGACGGCATCGGAGGCCGAGGCCAGGTTGATGTCGCTTTCGTTGATACCGCCAACGGCGGTGTGAATCACCACCAGGCGGCAGGCATCGGTGGAGAGCTTGACCAGGGCGTCCTTGACCGCCTCGACCGAACCCTGAACGTCACCCTTGATAACCACCTTGAGTTCTTTGACGTCGCCTTCCTGAATCTTGGCATAGAGCTGCTCAAGGGAGATCTTGCTGGTCTTCGCCAGTTCGGCTTCGCGCATCTTCTGCTGCCGGTGCAGGGCAACGTCGCGGGCCTTCTTCTCGTCGACCACGGCGTAAAGCATATCGCCCGCATCGGGCACGCCGGTCAGACCGGTCACTTCGACCGGCATGGACGGCCCGGCCTCTTCGACCCGTTCGCCACGATCATCGACCATGCTGCGCACGCGGCCGAAATGAACCCCCGAAACGATGGGATCGCCGATGCGCAGAGTGCCATCCTGGACCAGAACCGTGGCCACCGGGCCCCGTCCCTTGTCCAGGCGGGCCTCGACGATGATTCCGCGACCCCGCTTCTGGGGGTTGGCCTTGAGCTCCATCACCTCCGCCTGAAGCAGAACCATCTCGAGCAGGGTATCGAGGTTCAACCGCTGCTTGGCGGACACTTCGGCGAAAATGGTATCGCCCCCCCAGTCTTCCGGGACCAGGCCGAATTCGGTCAATTCCTGCTTGACCCGTTCGGGATTGGAGTCGGGCTTGTCGATCTTGTTGATCGCCACCACGATGGGAACGCCGGCCGCCTTGGAGTGGTTGATGGCCTCCTTGGTCTGGGGCATCACCCCGTCGTCCGCGGCGACGACCAGGATGACGATGTCCGTCGCCTTGGCGCCGCGGGCACGCATGGCGGTAAACGCCTCGTGGCCCGGGGTATCGAGGAAGCTGATTTTACGCCCGTCAAGCTCGACATGGTAGGCCCCGATATGCTGGGTGATTCCGCCGGCTTCGCCTTCGGTGACGTTGGTGGTGCGAATGGCGTCGAGCAAACTGGTCTTGCCGTGGTCGACGTGGCCCATGACGGTCACCACCGCGGGACGCGGCTCCAGCTCTTCAGGCTTGTCCTCTTCGCCGTCCTTGATGATCGGACCTTCCTCGAGAATGGTCGCTTCGTCGAAGGCCACATTCTCGATTTCGTAGTTGTAATCGGAGGCGAGCAGAGCGGCCGATTCGTAGTCGAGGGGATGGTTGATCGTCACCATCGACCCTTGCTTGATCAGCTCGCGGATCAACTCGTTCGCCTTGATCCCCATGCGCTTGGCGAGTTCGCCGACGGTTATCGAGTCGGTGATGCGGATAACCCGCTTGATCGCCTTGGAAATGGTGACTTCGGTTTTCTTGGCCTGCTTCGCTCCCCTCTTGCCCTTGCGCGCCTTGCCGCTGCGATCGGGCTCGAAAACCTCCAGCTTGCGTCCCTTGCGGCCGCGGCGGGCATCACCGCCTTCGGCCCCCCCGGGCTCATAATCGCCGCGGCCTTTCTTGTTCTTCTTGCCGCCGCGAACTTCTTTCGGCTGGAAAACATCGGTGGGAGCAGCGGGCGTAAACACCGGCCGAGGCTTGCCGGCTCCGGCTCCAGCCGCGGGACGGCGGTCGCCGGCTGCCGCGGGACGGCGATCTCCGGCGGCGGGACGACGGTCGCCGGCGGCTGCAGGGCGGCCGGGCGCTCCTTCGCGCCGCGCGGGACGTTCGCGCCGCGCGGGATCTTCGGTACGGGCGGATTCATTGGAGCGACCCGGAGCACCGGGCAGGGTGGAGAGATCGACGCGCCCCAGAACCTTGGCGCGGCCGGGAGTCGCTTTCTCTTCTTTGCGCTCTTTTCGCGGAGGGGAAGCCGCCTCTTCGCTCGGAGCGACCGGCTTGCCCTCTTTTTTCGGAGATGCCGGAGGAACGTCGTCCCGGGGAGGAGCCGGAGCGGTCTCAACCGGGGTCTTCCCCTCGTCTTCAGAGGTGGGTTCTTCGGCGGCCGCCTCTCTCTCGGAAGGAGCAGGGGGCGCAGTTGCGACCTTTTCTTCCGTTTCGACGCCAGCCTCCACCGCCACCTCTTTCTCGGAGGCCGACTCTTCCGCTGAAACACCTTCCGCTGAAACACCTTCCGGTGCGACACCTTCCTCGGGAGAGACCGCCTCGGGAGCCGGGACTTCACGACGACGGCGGCGAATGATGCCTGGCTTGACCCGCTCTTCCTCGATCTTTTCGACCGTAGGGGTCTGCGCCGCTTCGAATTTCTTCAGATCCTCGTCCTCCAGAACGCTCATGTGGCTCGCAACCGAAACGCCGGCCTCGTCGAGTTTCTCAAGAAGCTCCTTGCTTTCCAGACCAAGTTTTTTTGCCAGTTCGAAAACCCTTGTTTTTCCCATCAAATCTCCCCTACGAATTGCTCGTATCGCTTAAGCCCTTCCTCCAGGGCCGATGCTAAGCCGCCTTGTTTCACGCCGACCACACTGCGTTCCTCCCGCCCGAACAGGCGGCCAAGATGGCTCTTATCGCCCCAAACCTTCAGGGGCACATCGGCCGCCAGGGAGCGTCGCCTGACTTTCTCGCCGACACCCTCGGAAATATCCCGGGCCATAAGAACCAGTGTCAGCGATTCACCTTTCTCCAGAGCAGCCAGAACACCGTTGCTACCCCCGATGGCCATACCGGCCTTGCGCACCATGCCGATAAGGCTATCGACTTTTTCCTCCAATTGCCGCCTGGCTTCTTCCAACAGGGCAACCGGGTCGGTGCGCCGATTGCGGCCACGGAAAGCTCTTTCGAACTGACCGCGCTTGACCGCCGCGCGAACGCAGTTGGGAGTCAGGCAGGTATAGGCACCGCGACCGGGCAATTTTTGCCGATAATCAACGACCACCTCGCCCTCGGGGTCAAGGACATAACGAACGAGATCATCCTTGCCCAGGGGTTTGCGGCAACCGAGGCAGGTGCGCTGCGGGCCGAATTGGCCACCCATCACTCCTTTTCCCCGCGCTCCTCACCGTCAGCCTCGGCCTCGACCGCGACTTCGCTTTCAGCCGGCTCGTCAGACATCCCGTCAGCGGAATCCTCTTCAGCGCCGACATCCTCGCCGGCCGGCGGCTCGGAGCGACCATCGACGGTAAATTCGGAAGACTCGCCATCCTCCGCGAGTTCGACCTCATCAAAGTCCTGCGCTTCGGCCTCGGCCGCGCGCGTTTCGCTCTTGATGTCGATCTTCCAGCCGATGAGTCGGGCCGCAAGGCGAACGTTCTGCCCCTTTTTGCCGATGGCGAGCGACAGCTGGTCATCGGGGACGATGATCTCCAGGGCCTTCTCTTCGCTGTCGACGTACACCCGGGCGACTTCCGCGGGAGCGATGGCCGAACAGGCAAAGCGCCCGATATCGGGAGTCCAGGGAATAATGTCGATTTTCTCGCCGCGCAGTTCCGACACCACGTTCTGCACGCGGGAGCCACGCATGCCGACACAGGCCCCGACCGGGTCGATGTCGTGATCATGAGAAACCACGGCGATCTTGGCGCGACTGCCCGGCTCCCGGGCGCAGGCCTTGATCTCGACCAGACCTTCGCTGATCTCGGGAACCTCCACCTTGAAGAGTTCCATCACCAGGCCCGGGTGGGTGCGCGAAAGAATGATCTGGGGCCCTTTGGGCGAGAGTTTGACATCGGCGATGTAGGCCCGAACGCGGTCTCCCTGGCGATAGCTCTCCCGCGGCACCTGCTCGCGGTGCGGCAGCAGGGCTTCGGCGCGACCGAGATCGACGATGAGATCGCCGCGCTCGTAACGGCGCACGATACCATTGACCAGTTCGCCGATGCGATCCTTGAATTCATTGTAAACCCACTCGCGCTCGGCCTCGCGAACCTTCTGGATGATAACCTGCTTGGCGGTCTGAGCCGCGATCCGGCTGAAGCTGCCCGAATCGAGCTTCATCCCCAAAGAGTCGCCGACTTCCACCTCGGGATCGACCTCCCGGGCTTCCGCCAGGTCGATCTCTCGATAGGAATCCTGCACCTCTTCGACCACGGTGACGAATTCGAACAGTTCGACTTCACCCATCTCTTCATTGTAATGCGCTTCAAGATCGCGGGTGTTGCGATATTTCTTGTTGGCCGCCGACAATACGGCGGACTCGAGAGCTTCGACCAGAATGGCGCGATCGATTCCCTTGTCCTTGACCACCTGGTCGATGATGTGGTTGAGATTGGTCAACTCATCCCCCTATGCTGCAAGCTTCGGAAAACGCAGGTCGTTTTCCCTTTTGCCGGTAATTTTATCCGATAAACCTGAATTCGTCTCAAAAATCAAATTCGGGATCGAGGTTCGCCTTGGCCACCGCATCGAGCGGGATGGCGACGACACCGCCCTTTTTGTCGAGTTGCCGGATCAGCACCTGACCTTCATCCAGCCCGAGGAGTTCCCCGGAAAAGGTCTTGCGCGGCTGGTTGCGCCCGTCCGGGTCCATCTTTTCGAAAGTCTTCACCTTGACGCGCTCGCTGCGAAAACGCTCATAATCTTCGGGACGCTTCAAGGGACGATCGAGCCCCGGCGAAGACACTTCCAGATGATAGGCCCGATGGATGAAGTCCTCCACGTCCAGAACCATCCCGACATCCCGACTGAAGGCGGCACAGTCGTCAAGGGTAACGCCGCCCTCCTTGTCGATAAAGAAACGCAGAACCCACCCCTGGCCTTCACGTTTGAATTCCACGTCGGCCAACTCGAAACCGAGGTCGTCGAGAATCGGCGTTGCAAGTTCGATCACTTTTTCGAGAACGGAACTGTCGCTCAAGAATGAACCCCGAACAAATAAAAAAAAGTGAGCCGGAAGCTCACTTTGAGTGAACAAGATAAATCTGAAGCGATTTACTACCACGCCACCTGCGAAAATGCAAGGGAAAAAAGAGTAGTCACCCCACCCTCAGCGCAGGTTCAGGCCGGACAGAATCGCTTCCATCTCTTGGAAGTCATCGCCCCGCGCCAAGGGATCGGTGTAGTAAAGAAAGACCCAATTGTCGCGGATAAACCCGATGATTCCGAGAAAACGCCTTTTCTCTCCGTGAAAAAGATAATCGGCCTCGAGGCGATAGGCCGTTTTCGCCCAGGGAAAGTCAGCCTTTTCCGTCCGAAACCGAAGGTCGCTGACGCCCTCCTCGCTCTCCAGGCTTTGCCCTGCGTAGCGGGCCGAAGAGGCCAGCGATTTTTCCCCGGGTGGAGATTCCCCTTTGTTCAGCGGGCTGAAATCGATTTCGAGATGAGCGCGGGTGTCCGGATTATAGACGTAGATTTCATTACCGGAGAGTTGCCGACGAACCATGGCCAGCAACTGCTCAGCGGAAGGAACCTGGTTGCCCTGGTGCTCGATTTCGTGGGCGGCATGCTCCACCCGCTCCTCGACCAGAAACTCGGGCGGTTGCGCTTTTGCCACCCAGTGGCTGCCGGGCAGGGTCAGTTCGAGGGCAAGATCGGGCGCAACCTGAAAAACTGTCGTCTCACCCCAGGCAGTGAGCGAGATAGCGAGAAAAGTCAGAGTCAACAATGTTCGGAACAAGATCTGAGTCATGGCAAAACCTCCGGAAAGAGCAGATGTATGCCGAAAAATCTAACAGATTATCGACGCAAGACAAATACAGGAGATAAATAGGACGCCGGCTAATACCGGCGGAGATGAACCAGGCTTTCGAGGTGATAGGTCTGCGGAAAGAGATCGAGCCCGATCGCCCGCTCGACCCGATAACCGTTGTGCAGCAGCGGCTTGAGATCACGGGCAAGGGTGGCCGGGTCGCAGGAGATATACAGCAACCGCTCCGGTCGCCCAGCCAAAAGGTGGCGAACAACCTCATAGGCGCCAGTGCGGGGCGGATCGAGCAGAACCAGATCGAAGTCCGCTCCGGCCAGGTCGCTGGCAAGGGCGGCTGCGGCCGGGCGGCACAAAAAGCGACTATTCAGTTGGTTGCCCAGAGCGTTGCGGATGGCGCAAGCGATCGCCGGGGCAAAATCTTCGACACCGGTGACGAGCGCGCCGCGCGAAGCCAGCGGCAGAGAAAAATTCCCCATGCCGCAGAAAAGATCGAGGACCTTTCCCCCCGCCACCTCCCCGGCGGCCTTCAGCACCTCGCCGACCAGCCTGCGGTTCTGGGCAAGATTGACCTGGGCAAAGCCACCCACCGGATAACCGAGACGCATGGGCTCGCTCTCCAGGGGGCAGATGGTCAGTTCGCGCGGGCCCGCGACATGCACCAGGGTGTCTTTGCGCCCGCTCTGCAGGTGAAAACCGATGCCCGCATCTTCCAGCCGCGGGGCCAGATACCGCCGCACGGACTCCAACTCATCCCCGATGACATGCACGACCGCCGCCACCTGCCCTTCGTCGTCCAGCGCCAGATCGACCTGAGGAATCTGCGCCGGGTGCGGCGAGCCGGGAAACCACTCGCGCAGCAGCGTCAGGGCGCGGTTGATGGCGGGCGCGGCGATCGGGCATTGCGCCACATCGATGACGTAGTGGCTGGCCGTGCGAAAAAAACCGATCACGAAGCCCGCGGGTGTCTGGCGGCACTTGAATTGAACCCGGCTGCGGTAGTTCCACTCGTCGGGGGCCGCCACGAAGGGAAGGATCAGCTCTTCGGCGACGCCATTCTGGCGCACGAGAAAATCCCGGAAGATCCGCTCCTTCCAGTCGACCTGATGATGGTAGGGAAGATGCTGCCACTGGCAGCCGCCGCAGTCTCCGAAGACCGGACAGGGCGGCTGGCGCCGCAGGGCGGAGGGTGATTCGATAGAAACGAGCCGGCCCTGGACGAAGCGTTTTTTTTCCTTGAGGGGACGAAAGCGTACCACGTCGCCAGGCGCGGTGCCGGGGACGAAAACCGCCTTACCCTCGACCCGCCCTACCCCGCCGCCGCCATAGCTCAGGGCATCGATGGCGACCTGTGGGGTCATCACGACAGGGAGCGCAGGTGGGGCCGGCTCTTCGGGCGACGCTCCAGCATCCTGGTCACCAGCTGTCCGGGATAGTCGGGCCGCTGCAGGTAGGGAAGAGAGCTGCGGCGAAAAGAATCCCAGAGGGCCGTTTTGACTTTTTCCAGGGTGTTGCCGGCCACGCCCATGCGCTCGATTCGGCTTACCAGGCGCGCCTCCTCGCCCAACTGCCGCCGGGCCTGCTCCAGAGCCTGGTGCGGCTGCTCCTGCCGGGAGAAATGCGCGGCGTGCAGCGGCACCCGGCAGGTGACCTCGAGGATGACCTTGTGGTAGTCGCCGTAATAACGGCGGCTCAGGTCCGTCACTTCGACGGTCAGGCCATTGGAAAAAGACTGCTGATAGAAAAAGGTGGCGTCGGTCATGGTTTATTTCCTTTCGGGGGGCTGCTCACCGGAGAGTCGGCGCCGTTCGCCCTCGACCCAGTCGAGGCGACGCCACAATCCGCGCAGAATCCTGATTTCGCGGTCATTCAGGCCGGCCCGCCCGAAAATACGACGAAAGGCTCGCAGGATGTGGTCGGGATTGTCCGGGTTGAGATAATCGATATCCAGCAGGGTCTGGCGCATGTGTCCGAACATGTTTTCGAGAGCGGCGCTCGCCGCCAGTTTTTTTCTGCCGGGGGAGCGCTCCTTGGCCTGCTGCAGGCGATGGCAGGTGCGCGCCGTGTCGTACAGGCACAGCGCCACGGCCTGGGCGAGATTCATCGAGGGCAGCGCATCGCTGGTGGGAATGGTGATGAAGCGCTGGCAGAGGTCGAGTTCGGCGGTCAGCAGCCCCCGGTCCTCCCGGCCGAACACCAGGGCGACGCGGCCCTGCGCCGCAACGGGGAGAAACTGCGCGGCGGCCTCGTCGGGGTGGAGAAAGTCTTCCCGGTACTTGCCGAAACGGCGGGTGGTGCCCAGGGCGAGGGAGCAGTCGGCGAGGGCGTCTTCCAGGCTGGGGAAAATGCGCGCGCGCTCCAGCACCTCGGTGGCCTTGACCGCCATCTGCCGGGCTTCGTGGGTCAGGTGGTCGACCTGGGGCCTGACCAGGCGCAGGTCGCGAAACCCGAAATTCATCATGGCGCGGCAGACCGAGCCGATATTGCGGTCGCCCTGGGGCTCGACCAGGACGACGGCCACGGCGGCCAGACTTTCTGCCCAGGAAACCTGGGGGCTGGGGGATGAGTTGGTCACAGCGGGTTCCTGCATGGGAAAAAGGTCAGTAGAGATCGCCCAGGGCGTATTGCAGAACCGCGGCGCCGGCGATGGCGGCGGTTTCGGTGCGCAGAATCCGGGGGCCGAGGGAGACGGGCAGAAACCCCAGGGAGCGAAATTCCTCGAATTCTTCGGCGGCAAACCCGCCCTCGGGCCCGACGAAGAGGGCCACCCGCCGGGGCCGTTCGCCCTCGAGGGCCTCCCGCAGCGACCACGGCGACCGGCCTTCGTAGAGAAAGAGGCGCAGCTCGGCGTGATGGGCCTGGTAGAGAGCGGCATCCCAGGCAAGCGTGGCGAACAGTTCCGGGATCATCGCCCGCCGGCACTGTTTGGCGGCCTTGAGCACCACCTGGGGCCAGCGGTGAGATTTTTTCTGTTTGGCGTCATGTTCATCCTGGTCGATCGAGTGCCGGGAGACATAGGGGATGATGCGCGCGGCGCCGAGCTCGGTGAGTTTCTGCAGAATCAGCTCGAACCGCTCCCGCTGGGGCAGCGCCTGGTAGACTTCGAGCTGCAGCGGGCTCTCGGCGGGGCGGGGAAGCTCCTCGAAGGGATGCAGGCGCGCCGTTCCTTCGGTCAGCTCCAGCACCCGCGCGCGAAAATCCCGCTGTTGCCGGTCACGCACCGTGACCGCTTCACCCGGTCGGGGTTCCCAGGCCGCGAGAGCCGCCCGGCAGGGCCCATCCAGCGTGAAGGGTTCCTCCAGCGCGATGTCCCGGTCGGGCTGCACCAGGGTGCCGCTGCCGCCCCCGTTAACGCATGCGGGGTTCAAAGCCGGCCTCCCGATAACGCACGAACCGCTGCCGCGAATCCTTAAGCAATGAGTCGTCGTAGGCTTCGGCGAAGTCGATGACACGGGCGAACTGCTTGAGAAAATCGAGCGAGCAGGGTTTGCCCATGATGAGAATGGCAGCGCCGTTGCCGTTGCGCTCCGCCAGGGAAATGACCACCGGCTCGTCGAGACAATCGACCGCCCCGTTGGCGAAACAGTGGGGAACGAAAGAGCCCTTGTGCCAGGTCCACATGAAGCGATCGAGGGTGACTCCCTGGTTGTCGTCGTTGACGGTGATCAGCACCCGCTGCCCCTGCTCGAAAAACTCGGCGGCCAGCTCGCACAGAAACCTGGCTTTCTCGGGTTTTTTCAGCTTGATGAATTCGATGATCGGTCTCGCCATGACTGTCGGTTTCCCGTCTTTCCATAAAAAAAGGCCGCCAGAACCCCTCCTGCCGGCCATTCGTCCGATGCTTCCAGGTCGCAGGCGATGGGGCCCTTAGGCCACCGGCTCTCCGGCGTGGGTGCGCACCGCCTGCGCCCCGCGCTCCATGGCCTGGAGGTTCAGGGGGATGAGGCGATGATTGCGTTCCGGCAGAACCTCGCGCAAACCCCGTTCCAGCGAGGCCAGGGACACCACACCGGTCTTTTCGGCGTAGGCGCCGGCGGCGACCATGTTGACCAGGCGGGGGTCGCCGAGTTCCAGGGCCACATCGTTCATGGGAATCGCGATCACCTCGACCCCCTCGACCTGCGGCACCGGTCCGCTCAGCAGCGAGGTGTTCACCAGGGCAAACCCGCCCTCGCCGACCCGGCGAAGATATTTATCGACCGAGAGCTGGTTGAGCAAAACCGCGGCCGAGGGGCGGCCGATCACCGGCGAGCCGACTTCCTCGTCACTGACGACCACGGTGCAGGTTGCGGCGCCGCCGCGTTTTTCGACGCCGTAAGCCGGGAAATAGGAGACGTTCTTCCCTTCGAGAATGGCGCTGTAGGCCAGCAGGTTCCCCAGCAGCAGAACCCCCTGGCCACCGAAACCGGCGATAAAAACATCCAGAGTCATCATCTCATCCCGTCACGCCGGAGCCGCCGGCCAGATCCTTGAACGTCCCCAGGGGAAAGTAGGGAATCATCTCGTCGGCGACCCGCGCATTGGCCTGCAAGGGGCTCATCCCCCAGTTGGTGGGGCAGGCGGCGAGCACCTCGACGAAGCCGAAACCGCCATCCTCGATCTGGGTTGCGAAGGCCTGGCGCACGATGCGCCCCGCCCGAAGCACGTTTTTCGGCGAATTCACCGCGACCCGGGCGGAAAAGGAGACCCCCTCGAGCTGGGCGATGACCTCGGCCATGCGGATGGGATGCCCATCAACGCCGACGTCGCGGCCGTAAGGCGAGGTCGAGGTTTTCTGGCCGGCGAGAGAGGTCGGCGCCATCTGTCCGCCGGTCATGCCGTAGGTGGTGTTGTTGACGAAAATGACCGTCATCGCCTCGCCGCGGTTGGCGGCGTGGATGATTTCGCTGGTCCCGATCGCCGCCAGGTCGCCGTCGCCCTGGTAGGTGAAAACCGTGCGATCGCGATGCACCCGCTTGACCCCGGTCGCCACCGCCGGAGCCCGGCCGTGGGGCGCTTCGACCACATCGATGTCGAAATACTCGTAAAGAAAAACGCTGCACCCCACCGAGGCCACCCCGATGGTCTTGTCCTGAACCCCGAAATGGTCGAGCGCCTCCGCCACCAGCCGATGAACGGTGCCGTGCTGGCAGCCGGGGCAGAAATGGGTCACCACCTGCTTGAGCGACCGGGGATGGGGCAGCACGGAAACCTGAGTGGCGATCATGCGGTCCTCCCGTAGTGCTTGCGCATCTGCTCGAAGAGTTCTTCGGGGGTCGGCAGCGAACCGGCTCCCGGCGGACGGCCGTAGAAGAAAACGTCTGCGTCGCGGGCCACCGAAAGGCGCACGTCCTCCACCATCTGCCCGGTGCTGAGCTCGAAGCACAGCACCCGCTTGACCGTCGCGGTGGCCTCGAGAAAGGCTTTTTCGGGAAAGGGAAAAAGGGTGACCGGCCGGATCAGGCCGACCTTCAAGCCGGCGGCGCGCGCCATGCGCAGGGCCGTTTTGGCGATGCGGGCGGTAATGCCGTAGGCGGTCACCACCAGTTCGGCATCCTCCAGACCCATGGTTTCGCAGCGCACCTCGTGCTCCTTGAGCTCCTGGTACCTGGCGTGCAGGCGCCAGTTGTGCGCTTCGAGTTCGCCATCGCCGAGGTAGAGGGATTTGACGACATTCTGGGCGGCGCGCTCCCCCTTGCCCGAGACGGCCCAGTCCTTGGCCGGCAACGCGACCTGAGGGCGAGAATGAGGAATCAGCGCTTCTTTCATCTGCCCCACCACCGAGTCGCCGAGCAGCAGGGCGGGAATGCGGTAGCGATCGGACAGGTCGAAAGCGAGCATGGTCAGATCGTACATCTCCTGGACCGAATGGGGCGCCAGTACGATCAGCCGGTAACCGCCGTGGCCGCCGCCCTTGACCGCCTGAAAGTAATCGGACTGGGACGCGTCGATACCGCCGAGACCGGGCCCGGAGCGGGCGATGTTCACCACCAGGCCGGGCAGTTCGCTGCCGGCCATGTACGACAACCCCTCCTGCTTGAGGGAGATGCCGGGACTCGACGAGGAGGTCATCGCCCGGGCGCCGCAGGCGCTCGCCCCGAGCAACATGTTGATCGAGGCGATCTCGCTCTCGGCCTGGATGAATTGACCGCCGAGCCGGGGCAGCTCGCGGGACATGTATTCGGGGATGTCGCTTTGCGGGGTGATGGGATAGCCGAAATAATACCGGCAGCCGGCCTCCAAGGCGCCCATGGCGACGGCCTCGTTGCCTTTGACAAAAAGACGCTTATCCAACGACTCGCTCCTGACGCAAATGGCTAACCGGTTTTTTTCTCGCGAAAGACCGCGATGGCGAGGTCGGGACACATCTGCGCGCACAGGGCGCAGGACGTGCAGCGCGGCTCCTGCCCCGCGATCATTTCCGCCGGCAGAAACCCCTGCTTGCTGATGATCTTGCGCAACTGCAGAAGGCTGTGGGGACAGGCCAGGGTGCACAGGGCACAGCCCTTGCAGCGAGTTTCATCGATAACGACCTTGGTCATAAACCTTCCCATGATTTTTCAAGGAGTTAGCAAAACCGCTTACCGGTGGAGAGAAAGTTAACAGAACCCCGATTGAGAGGTCAACCTTAAACAATTGCCCGGGCGGCGCTGCGTACTGCGACTCAGCCGCGAATCAGGCGCTCGAACAGGCGGTGCCCTTCGGTCAGGATGATGCCGGTGCTCGCAGCCACCGCTTCGCTGTATTCGAGGGCCTTGGTACCGTCCTGCAACGCCCCGGTCGAATCGAACAACGCAAAAGGAACCGGTTTGTCGGTATGGGTCATCTTCTTCACCGGGGTGGGGTGGTCGGGCAGCACCAGAATGCGATGGGGGCCGAGTCGGGCCAGGCCCTCGCGCACCGGGCCGACCACTTCGCGGTCGAAGGCCTCGATCGCCTTGATCTTCTCGTCGAGTTTTCCGGCGTGGGCGGCCTCGTCCGGCGCCTCGACATGGAGATAGACGAAATCGCGGGTCTTGAGCGCCTCCAGGGCATACTCGGCCTTGCCCCGGTAGTTGGTATCGAGGTAGCCGGTGGCGCCGGGAACCTCGATCACATCGAGGCCGGCATGAATGCCGATGCCCTTGATCAGGTCGACGGCGGCCACCACCGCCCCGGTCAGGCCGAAACGCTCGCTCAGCGAGGCGATCCGGGGCGCTTTGCCGTGCCCCCACAGCCAGATCGAGTTGGCCGGCAGCTTCCCCTCTTTTTCCCGCCGGATGTTGACGGAATGATTATGCAGCAGCAGCTGCGACGAGTTCATCAGGTGCATCAGCTGGTCGGCCCCGTCTCCGCGGGGAAGAGCGTTTTCGACGCTCTGGCCGGTCAGGTCGTGGGGCGGGGTGAAGGTCATCTGTTCCAGGCCGCCGCGCCACACCATCAGGTGACGGTAGGAGACGCCGGGGTGAAATTCGAAAGGACCGCCGCCCAGCTCCGCCTCCAGAGCCAGGATCAGCTCCCGGGCTTCGGGGGTGGAGATATGCCCGGCGGAAAAATCTTCCATGTAGAGCTTGCCATAGTGGGCGGTCAGACACACCAGGTTGAGGCGAAAGGCCACATCATCAGGGCCGAGCCGAACCCCCATGCTGGCCGCTTCCAGCGGCGAGCGCCCGGAATAGCAGGTGCGCGGATCGTAGCCGAAAACGCTCAGGTTGGCGACATCGCTGCCGGGGTGAAAGCCCTCGGGAACGGTGTGCACCAGCCCCACCTCCCCCTGGCGGGCGAGGGCGTCCATATGGGGGGTATGGGCCTTTTCCAGCGGGGTCCGGCCGCCGAGTTCGGACAGGGGTTCGTCGGACATGCCGTCGCCTAGCAAAATGATGTATTTCATATCGGCCTCGATGAAGATTGGAAATAGACGAAAAAGTTCTCAGCCGCGGGGGTGAAACTGCTCGTGCAGCCGCCGCAACCGCTCACGGGTGACATGGGTGTAGATCTGGGTGGTGGAGATGTCGGCATGACCGAGCATGGTCTGAACCGCTCTGAGATCGGCGCCATTTTCAAGCAAATGGGTGGCAAAAGAATGGCGAAGCGTATGAGGGGTGATGTTTTTGCGAATTCCGGCCTGCAGGGTGCGGCGCTTAATAATCTTCCAAAATCCCTGTCGTGTCAAGCCCTTGCCGGAGCGGTTAAGGAAGAGAAAGGGGCTGCCCTTGCCCTTGTCCAGCGCGGGCCGCCCGCCGTCGAGATAGGTCGCGAGCTCGACCAGCGCCGCCTCGCCCACGGGCACGACTCGTTCCTTACACCCCTTGCCGATGGTACGCAGACAGCCGACCGCCGCCTGGATATCACTGATCTTCAGCCCGACCAGCTCTGAAACCCGCAACCCGGTGGCGTAGAGCAACTCCAGCATGGCCCGGTCCCTGGCGCCGATGGCGGTGTCCTCGCGCGGGGCGGCGAGGAGCTTTTCCACCTCCCCCGGCGAGAGCACCGCCGGCAGCGATTGCATCAGCCGCATCGACTCGATGCGGCTGGCGGGATTGGCGCTCGCCTTTTTTTCCGCCAGAAGAAACTTGTGGAACGTGCGCACCGCCACCAGTGACCGGGTACGGCTGCGGGGCGCAAGCCCGCTGGACTTCAGCAGGCCGAGAAAGCGCACGATGTGGCCACCGGTGATGGCGTCGGGCACCAGCAGCTTTTCCTGCTCGAGAAAGTCGAGGTAGCGGGCGAGGTCGCGACCATAGGCCTCGAGCGTATTGGCCGCAAGGCCGCGCTCCACCGCCAGATAGTTCATGAACTGGTCGAGAAATTGCTCCACAACAACTCAATCCTGGGCTATTTTTCAGTTATCGTCGGAAAAATCAGACATCCTGATCCAGAGACTCCAGCAGCCGGCTCTTGATTTCTGCGATTTTTTCTTCCTGCACGATTTTCTGGCTGAAAATGTCCTGAACGTAAAAAACGTCGGCGACCTGGTCGACCTTGGTGGAAATCTTCGACACGCCGATGTAGAGGCCGAGCTCCTTGAGGGTCTTGGTGATGTTGTAGAGAAGGCCGACCTTGTCGTGGGCAAAGATGTCGATCACCGTGTAATCGGAGGAAACCTCATTGTCGATATCGATCCGGTTGGGGAAACGGGGCTTGGGCCGCTCGGTCATAAAGGCCGGCGGCCGGCGCTTGGCCACCAGCTTCTCGACCCGGGCCCGGCCCTCGATGACCATGACCAGCTCTTCTTCGAATTTTTTCCACTTCTGGGGATTTTCGATCACCTCGCCGGTGGAGCTGACCACCTGGAGAATATCGAGGGCTTCGCCGTTGCTGCGGGTGTGAATCTGGGCGCCGAGGATATTGATCGCGTTGGCCGCCATGACCCCGGTGATCTTGGAGAACAACCCGGGGATATCGAGGGTCGAGATCGTCACCTGGGTATAGCCGCGCTCGCGCACATGTTCCACCTGCAGGGCCAGGGTCTTGTCGCCGCGCCCCAGCGAAAGCCTCAGATGTTCGGCGATATCCGGCGAGTGGTAGCTCATGAGATAGCGGGTGCTCATGGACTTGAGCTCTTCCCTGACGCTCTTGGCGTCGAATTCGCCCCTGAGCCGGTCGGCCACGTGGCGCTTGCGGTTGCGCATCTTCTCCGAGCGTTTTTCCAGTTCGAAGTCGCCCTTTTCGAGTACCTGGTAGGTCTTCTCGTAGAGCTCCTGCAGCAGCATCCCCTTCCAGTCGCTCCAGACATCGGGACCGACCGCCTTGAGATCGGCAAAGGTGAGCAGGTAGAGCATCTTGAGGTTTTCGCTCATGCCCATGGTCTTGGCGAACTGGATGATCATGCGATCGTCGTGCAGATCGCGGCGCTGGGCGATGTGGGCCATGTTGAGGTGGCTGCGCACCAGAAATTCGAGACGCTGGCTGTCCTCCTTGTTCAGACCCATGCGCCGAGCGATGGTCGGCATCATATCGGCGCCCTTGTTGCTGTGGTCCTTCCCCTCCCCTTTGCCGATATCGTGAAACAGAACCGCCAGCAGCAGCAGTTCGGGCTTTTCGATGTCGTTGGCCAGGCGGGTGAGAATCGGGTGCTTGTCCTGGTACTCGCCGGAGCGCAGCTTGAGAATCTCTTCCACGGCGAAAATCGAATGGGTGTCCACCGTGTAGAGGTGGTAGAGATCGTGCTGCACCTTGCAGAAAATGCGGCCGAATTCGGGAATGAAGCGGTTGAGAAACTGCAGGTGATGCATCTCGCGCAGGGTGGTGCCCACGTCGCGTTTGGAACGCAGAATCGCGAAAAAGGCCTCGTTGATCGTTCTTGACCGGCGCACCTTGTCGTTGATCAGCTTGAGGTGATCGCGAATCACCCCCTTGAGCTCCAGGCTCAGGGGCACCTGATGGCGCTGGGCGAGGAGAAAGGCGCGCATCATCTGCGCCGGATCTTCGGTGAAGACAGCGACTCCATTGACCCGCAGTTCTCCGCGCAGAATGTAGAAGTTTTTCTCGATCTGCCGGCGACTCAGGTAGCCGAGGAGCCGCCCCGAGGGCTTGTCCAACTGGATAATGCGGGCGATCAGCGACGAGGCCAGATGCTCCACCCGGGTGGCGTGGTAGTAGTAGTCCTGCATGAACTGCTCGACCGCCAGGGCCTTCCTGCTGGTGCGATAGCCGAGAAATTCGGCGATTTTTTCCTGCTGGTCGAACTGCATCTGTTCGCTCTTGCCGGTATTGAGGTAGTGCAGTTCGTTGCGGATGCGCCAGAGGTAGTCGAAGGCCTCTTCGAATTCGTCCTTCTCCCGCTCGGAAATGACCCCCTTGATGACCAGGTCTTTGAGGCCTGTCGCCTTGTACTTGACCCGGGCCATCCACACCGCCGCATGCAGATCGCGCAGCCCCCCCTCCCCCTCCTTGATATTGGGTTCGAGCAGGTAGACCGAACTGCCGTATTTCTGCAGGCGCTTCTGATTCTCCTCAACCTTCTGCCGGATGAAGGCCTGGGTGTTCTTGCTGAGAACCGGATTGAGGACATCGGCCTGGTAATCGGCGTAGAGGTTTTCGTCTCCGGCGAGGAAGCGCGAATCGAGGAGCGCGGTGCGGGCGGTCAGATCCTTGTCCGCCATCTCCAGACAGTCTTTTTCGGTGCGCACGCTGTACCCCACATCGAGCCCCAGGTCCCACAGCAGGTAGAGCATGCGCTCGGAGACCCTTTCGGCAAACTCCCGGTCTTTGCCGCTGTAATAGAACATGATATCGAGGTCTGAGCGCGGATTGAGTTCTCCGCGGCCGTACCCCCCCAGGGCGATCAGGGTGCACTTGCCGAAATGGCCGTGGTTCAGGTCGGAGGCGACGGCGGTAAACAGGGTGGCGATCAGCACGTCGAACATCCGGGTGGTATCGCCCACCACCCGGCGCCCGCTCGCCCCCGCGAGGTGCAAATCGCGGATGATGTTCTGATAATGAGCGAGATATTCCCGGGCGGCGGCAACCAGTTCGCCACGCCGCTCGTCAAAAGGAATGGAGGCTTGCTTGAGCAATGGGGCGGGAAAATGGGTCGCGGCCTTGATACTGGTGGTCTGAGGGCTCATGGACGAAGTTCTCGTTGGGGAATTGGCGACTGGCTTCGTTGGCGCCGAAGCCGTTGCCGGGAAACGGTCATGCGACCGGAAAAACCGCGCGGACCGGGCTCAGCGACGGGCCAGCAGGTTGAGAGCCACGCCATAGTTGCGAACCGCCCGGGAAATGGCGCGGGCGGTGTGGTCCTGAAAATTGCCGTCGGTCAGTCGCGCCTCTTCGCGGCGGTGACTGATAAAGGCGGCCTCCACCAGCACCGAAGGCATGGTCGCGCCGAGCAGGACGTAAAAAGGCCCCTGGCGCACGCCCAGGTCCTTCACATTGGAATATTTGCGGCTGAGCTGATCGACCAGCGACTTCTGGATTTCGGCGGCGAGACGCCCCGATTCATTGATTTTGGAATTGGCCATCAAATCGAACAGGATCGCTTCGAGGTCGCTGACCTCCTTCAGGGTGGTCCCGTTTTCCCGGGCGGCAACCGCCGCCGCCTGTTCGTTTTTGGCCAGATTCAGGTAGTAGGTCTCGGTGCCGTAGGCCGTGCGATGGGGGCTGGCATTGGCGTGCAGAGAGATGAAAAGGTCGGCACCGACCTTGTTGGCGATGGCGGTGCGTTCCTCGAGGGGCAGAAAAACATCGCGATCGCGGGTGAGAATCACCTCGCAGCCCAGATCTTTCTCGAGGTGCTTTTTCAACCGTTTGGCCATGGCCAGGGTGACATCCTTCTCCAGTACTCCGTTGGGGCCGACGGCGCCGGGGTCCTTGCCGCCGTGCCCGGCGTCGACCACGATCCGGCGCAACCCGCCCTTGCCCTTGTCCTTCGGCAGGTGCAGCGACGGCGGTTCATCCCTGGGCGCCTTATCGAGAAGGCCCGCGATGCCGTCATCCCTGCCCGGGGGGAGGCTACGCAGTTCGGGGGGGTTGCTGCTGATGACCGGCTGACGTTCGCCGCCCACATCGATGATGATGCGATAGGGGTCTTCGAGATGAAACACCTTGAAATCGGCCTTGCCCACCAGATCAAGCACAACCCGGGTCTTACCCGGGGCGGGGGCGCCGGTGCGCACTCGCCGCAGCAGACCATCGTCGATCTCGAGCAGCCGATCAAGCCCGCGCCCGCGCTGCGAACCGGAAATATCCACGTAAACCCGCGGCCCCACCCCCTCCTTGGGCTCGGGCGGCAGAGTCGCAAAGCGGTACTCGGCCTCCCGGGACAGGTCGAGTACCACCCGGGTGTAGCCGGGGTTCGACCAGAAGCGCAGGCTTTTCACCTCGACCAGCGCCTTGCCGTGAACGGATTCGCCCCAGGGCAGAATCATCAGCAACAGCAGCAATGTTCGCAGAATCGTCACTTTTCCCATGTCTTTTGCCAGATCGACCGGATTCATTTTCGGATCAAAGCATTTTTTTCAACGAATCGAGCACATTGAGCGCCTCAAGGGGCGTGAGAACCGAGATATCCACCTCTTCGAGCTTGCAGCGCAGGGCATCTTTCTCCGCAGCGAACAGCGAGAGCTGGGGGCTTTTCGGCGCCTCCCGGCGCCGGCTGTGAGCCAGCCGCGGCTGCCCCTCGCGACTGAATTCCCCCGATTCGAGGTTGCGCAGAACCTCCTTGGCCCGCTCCACCACCTCCACCGGAATTCCCGCCAGCCGCGCGACCTGAATGCCGTAGCTGTGGCTGGCGCTGCCCTGCACGATCTTGCGCAGAAAAATGACCTGATCGTTCCACTCGCGCACGGCGACGTTGCAGTTCTTCACCCGCTCGCGGGTCAGGGCCAGATCGGCCAACTCATGATAATGGGTGGCAAAGAGGGTCTTGGCCGCCACCGCGGGGTGATCATGCAAATATTCGGCCACCGCCCAGGCGATGCTCACCCCGTCGAAGGTCGAGGTCCCACGCCCGATCTCGTCGAGAATGATCAGGCTGCGCGGGGATGCGTTGTTGAGGATGTTGGCGGTCTCGGTCATCTCGACCATGAAGGTCGACTGCCCGGAGGCGAGATTGTCGCTGGCCCCGACCCGGGTGAAAATCCGGTCGACCAGGCCGACCCGGGCCCGGCGCGCCGGCACGAAGCTGCCGATATGGGCCATCAGGGTGATCAGAGCGACCTGGCGCATGTAGGTCGACTTGCCGGCCATGTTAGGGCCGGTGATGATCAGCAGTTGATTCTCCCCGGTGTCGAGCAGCACATCGTTGGAGACGAAACGCTCCCCGAGGTTCATGCGCTCCACCACCGGGTGGCGCCCCTCCTCGATGTGCAAAAGCGTACTCTCGTCGACCTCGGGACAGGCGTAATCGCCCTCGTGGGCCAGGTCGGCGAGCCCGAGCAGGACATCGAGGGAGGCCAGCGCGTCGGCGCTCGCCTGCAAGCGCGCCCCCTGCAGGGCCGCCTGCTGGCGCACCTCCTGGAACAGGTCGTATTCGATGGTGCCGATGCGCTCCTCGGCCCCGAGCACCTTGTTCTCGTATTCCTTGAGCGCCGGGGTGATGAAACGCTCGGCGTTGACCAGGGTCTGCTTGCGCTCGTAATCCTCGGGAACCCGGTTGAGATGAGAGCGGGTCACCTCGATGTAATAGCCGAAGACCTTGTTGAAGCGAACCTTGAGCGACCCGATGCCGGTGCGCTCGCGCTCCTGCTGCTCGAGACGCACGATCCAGCCCTTGCCCTCGCGGCTGATCAGGCGCAGATCGTCGAGCTCGGCGTTGAATCCGTCGCGGATCAGGCCCCCTTCGCGCAGGATGAAGGGCGGGTCATCGACAATGGCGCTGCCGATCAGATCGCAGACATCATCAAGGGGATCGATGGTTTGAACCAGGTCCCGCAGCAGGGGCGCGTCGAGATCGGCGAGCTGAGCGCGAATCTGCGGCAGTTTCTCCAGCGATGTGCGCAGAGCCACCAGGTCTTTGGCATTGGCGCTGGCCATGGCGATCTTCGCCGCCAGCCGCTCCAGGTCGTAAACCCCATCGAGGGCTTCGCGCAGATCGTCGCGCTCAATGCTCTTGTCGCGCAACTCGCCCACCGCCGTGAGCCGCTGCTTGATGCGCCGGGCATCGGCCAGGGGATAATTGATCCAGTGGCGCAGCTTGCGCCCGCCCATGGCGGTCACCGTGCGGTCCATGACCCCGAGCAGTGAGCCCTTTTTGCGGCCGTCGCCCAGAGTCGCCGTCAATTCGAGGTTGCGCCGGGTCGAGGCATCGAGGATCAGGTAATCGTTGGAGGCATAAGGCGATAGAGAGCGGATGTGGTCGAGCCGGTCGAGCTGGGTCTGCTGCAGGTAGTGCAGCACGGCGCCGGCGGCCCGCACGCCGACCGCGAGGTGTTCGCAGCCGAAACCGTTCAAATTCGCTACGGAAAAGAATTCGTGCAGCAGCCGGCGGGCGCGATCTTCCTCGAACACCCATTCGGGCAGACGGTTGATCAGGCGCCCGTCCAGCGCCTGGAGCAACCCCTGCTGCAGGCGTTCTCCGTCACCGTGGTCGCTGATCAGAACTTCCCGGGGATTCACCGAAAGAATTTCGCTGCGCACCTCGTCCAGATCGCGACACTGGGTCACGCGAAAATCGCCGGTGGTGATATCGACACACGACAGACCGAATAACTCGCCCTCCGATGCAACCGCCAGGAGAAAATTGTTTTCCTTGGGCTGCAGGTTGTCGGTATCGAGCACCAGGCCGGGGGTTACCACCTGCACCACCTCGCGCCGCACGATGCCCTTGGCCTCCCGCGGGTCCTCGACCTGCTCGCAGATGGCCACCTTGAATCCGTTGTCCACCAGGCGGGCGATGTACCCCTGGCTGCTGTGGTAAGGGATTCCGCACAGGGGCACCTGGTCGGCGGCGCCCTTGTTGCGCGAAGTCAGGGTCAGCCCGAGCACCCGCGAGGCGGTCACCGCATCGTCCATGAACATTTCGTAAAAATCGCCGAGGCGAAAAAAGAGGATGGCGTCGGGATGCCGGGACTTGATCTCCAGGTACTGACGCATCATCGGAGTGGTGCTGGACATGAAGAGACCCTTCGAGCGGAATTTGAGTTATGTTAACAAACCGGCATAATGATGTAAACCTGCGAAACATGCGGACAAGCAGCCGGTTTTTTTATCCAAAAAACTTGACAGGGCCGCATCCCGCACGCAAAATAGCCGGGCAAAAAATAATCCGAGGGAGCTTACCGTATGAAGGATGCTCAGGACAAGCTGTTCGGGGAGGAAAATTTCGATGTCGACACCCTCCAGGACGAGATCCGCGTTGACGAACTTTGTCAACGATTTCTGCGACTTTTCTACCTCGACCTGGTGGAGAACCGGGGGCTGAACAACGAAGAGGCGGCCGCCCTCGCCTACGGCGCCGATTATTTTCTGCGCGACTTCATCGTTGCCGACCGCTGTGAAAATATCTTCCGTCTCGCCCCGCAGAGGGTGCGCCAGTTCGGCGGAACCTGGTATATCGTGAAGAACCTGGAGCCGAATATCGCCGAATTGTCGGTGCAGCTGCAGGGCATCGCCGCCTTCTACCGCTACTGCGCCGAGGCGGGAAAGGTCTCCCGGGACATGGCCGCCGAAATCGAGCGGCAGTGCAGCGACATCTCGTTCTACCGCCGCAGAATCGAGAGCTTCTGGGAGATCACCGGCGACGGCTACCTGGCGTGGAACAAGGCCTGCAGCCTCGAGGACTGAACGGCGTCATGGCCGCGACCAACCGCAAAATACGCGCCGCCCGTTTCTCCCTCGCCACCGCGGTCGGCCTGAGCCTGATGAAGCTGGCAGCCGGCATCGCCACCGGCTCGATGGCGATCATCTCCTCGGCGGTCGATTCTCTGCTCGACATCCTGATGTCGGGGGTCAACCTGGTGGCGATCACCCAGGCGGAAAAGCCGGCCGACGAGGCCCATCCCTTCGGCCACGGCAAGTACGAGACCCTGGCCACCCTGATTCAGAGCACGGTGATCGCCCTGTCGGGGGTAGCCATCATCGTCGAATCGGTGCGGCGTCTGCTGCGGGGCAGCGAACTGGCGCGCCTCGAGGGCGGCATCGCCGTTCTCGCTCTGTCCCTCGTCGCCTCCTGGCTCATCGGCCGCTACCTGCGGCGGATCGCGGCGCAGACCGATTCCTCGGCGCTCAAGGCCGACTCCCTGCATTTCTCGATGGACGTCTACACCAACGGCGGTCTGCTCCTCGGCCTGGTGATGGTGCGCCTGTTCGACCTGCCCTGGCTCGATCCGGCGCTCTCGATCCTGATCGCCCTCTACATCCTGTACGAGGCGGCGCGCCTGGTGCGCCACGGCCTGCGCGACGTGCTCGACGAGCAGCTGCCCGAAGCGATTCACCGGGAGGTTGCCCGGCTGATCCGGGATCACGGCGAGCTGCACCTCGACTTTCACAACCTGCGCACCCGCCGGGCGGGCTCGCAGAAGATCATGGACTTTCACCTCAGGGTGTGCAAGCACCTCTCGGTGCAGGAAGCTCACGACATCGCCGACCATCTGGAAAAGCGGATCGAGGAGGAAATCGCCGGCGCCGACGTCACCATTCACATCGAGCCTTGCACCGAGGAAAACTGCGCCCACCGCCGGGAGGAATGTCCGCAACGGGGAAAAGTCCTTCCGCAGATCTGCGATCTGCGCTCCAAATAAAAAGGGGCCCGCGCCAGGCCCCTTTTCTCATCCGGTCACAAACATCCGTCAGCCGCGCTTGAGATGCTCAAGCCGCTCGACCACCTCGGCACTCTGCTGACGCCGCTCTTCCATCTCGGCGAAAATGCGTTCGGCCATCGCCTTGACCGAATCGGTCCCCGCCTCGATGTCATGGGTGTCTTTTTCCTGTTTGGCGGTGGCGACCACCATGTCTTCCGCCATGTTCCTGATTTCCTCGATGGAGCGCACGATGCTGCGCGTGCCCTGGGCCTGCTCGCGAAAGGCCAGGGAAACCTGAGAGGCCATCTCACCCAACTCCCCGATGGACTGGCTGACGTATTCGGCGCTGTGCACCACTTCCTGGGTGGCGCGGCGGATCTCCCGCGCCATGCCCATGGCGTTGACCGAGCTGTCGAGAATCTGCCGCAGGGAGCGTTCGGTGCCCTGGCCGAGTTCCATCCCCTTCTGCACCCAATCACGGGTTTTACCGATATGACCCACCGCCTGGCGGGTCGATTCCTGAATCTCCTGGATGATCTGGGTGATGGCCCCGGTCGAACTGGAGGTTTCCTGCGACAGGCCCCGGATTTCCTCGGCGACGACCCCGAAAGAGCGGCCCTGCTCACCGGCCTGGGCGGCGATGATGGCGGCGTTGAGGGCGAGCAGGTTGGTCTTCTGGGTTACCTCGTTGATGACGGCGGTAATGCTGCCGATTTCTTCGCTTTTCTCCGAGAGGTTGGCGATAACCGCCGAGGCCTCCTGCACCGAAAGGGCGATCCCCTTGAGCCCGGCCATGGTATCGGTAACCGACACCACGCCCTCTTCCGCCTGCTTCTTGACCGTCTCCGACATTTCCTTGGAGACCTCGCCGTTTTGCTCGACGTTCCGGATGGTGGTGGAAATCTCGGTCATGGCGGAAATCGAGTTTTCCATGAAGTCGGTGAGAAGCTTCATGTTCTGCGAGACTTCCTCGATCGACACCGAAATCTCGCTCGAGGCCGACTGGGTGCTGTTGACCGCATCACGCACCACGTCGGCGCCGCCGGCGATTTCGGCGATGGAGGCGGCGGTCGAGGCGATGGCCCGCTTCAAGGAGGAGACCAGGGTGGAGTATTCGCCGCGATACTTGGCGAAATCGACAAAGGTCTGGTTCAGTTCGTCGACCAGAGTTTCGACCGCGCCGATCAGGTTGATTTTGGTCAGGGCCGCGGAAACCTGGTCGGCAAAGAGCTTGACGGTGTCGACATCGGTTTCGTCGAGGATTTTCTGCTTTTTCTTGTTGTCGACGGCAAACAGGCCCGCCACCCGGTCGTTCACGACGATGGGGCAGAGAATGAAGCTGCGCGAGCGCAATTGGGGCAGATCGCTGTACGGGGGCTGCAGCCGGTAATCGTCCGGCATGTTGTGGACGTTTTCGACCAAAATGATGCGGTTTTCCGAAGCGGCCTGAAACAACGCTCCCGCCCGCCGGTCAAGGGGAAAGTCGGTCAGCGAAGCCGGATCGACCTCCTCGTCGTCGCCGCCGCGGCAGGCCACCCAGTGCAGCGAATGGGTCGCCTCGTCGATGGTAAAGATGTTGATGCGGTCGTAATTGAGAATCCGGTGCAGGCCCTCGGCGGCCAGATCGATGACTTCTTCGGTTTTCACCGATTTCTGAATATTGGCATTGATCCCGTGGAAATTCTTGATGCTGGAGTTGAGATCGCGGAAACGCCGCTCGAAGTCCTCTTTCTGCAGCGCCACGGCCCGATTGAGGTCGTCGAGCCGCTGGGCGCGCTCATGGATCTGCTGACTCGATTTCCCGATGAAAAATCCGAAGAAACCGAGCACCACCGCCGTGCCGCCCCCCATGTAGAGATACAGGGCGATGTTTTCATCGCAGCAGAGCAGATCCTGCAGCACCTGCTCCCAGAAGCCGAACTGGTCGACCCCGAAAAGGAGCGGCCGCAGCAGAATCCAGCCGACGGGAGCAAGAACGCCGAGCCCCAGACCGCACAGTGCGTAGAGAAATTTTCGGTCGAGGTTTCTTTTGATTTGGCTCACGATCGTCATCCCCTCTCATGGTCCGGCAGAAGAAAAAAGCGCAAAACCTTACAATGCTTATTTTCAATCTGTGGGATCGTCGACTCAGGTGCAACAGCAAAAAACTTGAACTGTTACTCATTAGCCGAAACAATAAACCCGCTGCGTCCGGAGGTCAAGAAAAAATTAACGACCTATCATAATCCCAAGATCTTCCGCCGTCCGGGCCAGCTCGCCGTCGGGATCGACCAGGTTGAGAGAATGGACCGCGGCAGCGATATCCACCGCAACCACCGAACGGCCGCGCAGGGCGACCATCTTGCCGAACTCCGCCTTTTCCACCAGCTCGACCGCCCGCACGCCGAAACGAGATCCGAGAATCCGGTCAAAGGGGGTGGGCGAGCCGCCGCGCTGAACATGGCCGAGAACCACCACCCGGCTCTCCATATCGAGACAGCGTCCGAGCTCGTCGCCGACGAACTTGCCGATGCCGCCGAGACGCTCGACTCCCAGATTTTCGCCGGCGCTCTTCTGCACGACTTTTCCCTCCCCCCGGGGGTAGGACCCCTCGGCCGCGACCACGATGGAAAAGCGGCTGCCGCGCTGGCGCCGGGCCTCGATCGCCGCGCAGATCCGTTCGAAGTCAAACGGAATTTCCGGAATCAGAATGACATCGGCCGATCCGGCAATGCCCGCCTCGAGGGCGATCCAGCCGGCATCGCGCCCCATCACCTCGACCACCATCACCCGCTGATGGCTTTCGGCCGTGGTGTGCAGCCGGTCGAGGGCTTCGGTGACCACGCCGACGGCCGAATTGTAGCCGAAGGTGACGTCGGTGCCCCGCAGATCGTTGTCGATGGTTTTGGGCACGCCGACCATCGGGATGCCCATCTCGTGCAGCTGCCGGCCGATTTTCAGGGTGCCGTCGCCACCGACCACGATCAGCGCCTCGGCGCCCAGCTTGCGAAAATTGGCGACCACCTCGGAGGAAACATCCTTGAGTTCGACGCCTCCCGCCCCTTTGACCGGATAGCGAAAGGGGTTGCCGCGATTGCTGGTGCCGAGAATCGTGCCGCCCCGCGGCAAAATGCCCCGCACCGCAGCGAGATCGAGATCAACCACGCGGGGCTCGCCCACCAGACCGTCGAATCCGTCGCGAATACCGATGACCTGCCAGCCGCGCTGCAGCACGGCTGCCCGCACCACCCCGCGAATGACCGCATTAAGGCCGGGACAGTCGCCGCCGCCGGTGAGAATGGCAATTTTTTTCATTCGCTCCCTCCGCTGCAATGGGAAGATGGTCTCCAAACCGGCTCTTGGCGAACAAGTTGCCGACAACTCGCCTCGGGCCCGGGTGGCTGCGCCGCAGCCGGCGACATAAGCCGTCCCGGGAATTCCCGCGTTGTCCGCCAGAACAGCGGCGGCTGGTGACGAGCCGTTCCCGGCCTCAGGCGAAGTCCCGGCTGCCGATGAGCTCATCGCCGTTCACGGTTTTTGCGGCTCGCGTTCGGTGCCGATGGCCAGCCGGGTGAAGCCCGCGGCGCGGGCGGCATCCATCAGCTCGACCACCCGGCCGTGGGCGCTCTGGCGATCGGCCATGAGCAGGAAAGTCGTATCCGCGGCCCGCTCGGCGTAGCCGGCCAGAATCTTTTTCAACTCGGTCAGGGAGACTTTCTCCTCCTTGAGGAAAATATCTCCTTCCCTGGAAACGAACACCTTGATTTCTTCCGGTTCGCGCTCCAGGGTCTGAGCCGAAGACTCGGGCAGCTTGATGTCGATCCCCGAGGTTTCGACAAAGGTGGTCGAAATCATGAAAAAGATCAGCAACAGGAAGACGACATCGACCATCGGGGTGATGTCGATGCGCACATCGTCCTGGCTTTTTCGGCGAAAGGCCATCGCTTACCTCCCGAGAAGGTCGACCAGATGCAGGGAATACTCCTCCATCTCGAGGGTGACCCGGTCGGCGCGGCTGGTCAGGTAGCGATGACCGAGAATGGTGGGAATCGCCACGGTCAGACCGGCGGCGGTGGTGATCAGCGCCTGGGATATCCCGCCGCCGAGGGTGGCCGGGGTGCCGACCCCCTGCAGGGCGATCACGTTGAAGGCCTCGATCATGCCCCAGACGGTGCCGAGCAGTCCCAGCAGCGGACTGATGTTGGCGATGGTGGCCAGCAGCCCGAGGTAGCGCGAGAGGGGCGCCGATTCGCGATTGCCGGCTTCTTCCACCAGAATCTTGATCTGCTCGCGGGAGCGTCCGGCCGCGCGCAGCGCCGAAATGAAGATGCGCGCCAGGGGGGAGCCGGCGCGCTGGCAGATGATGACCGCCTCGTCGTATTTTTGCGCCGCGGCCAGCTTCTCGACGTCCCGCAGGAGAGCGTCGGAGCCGCGGCGGATGCGGAAGTAAACGAAAACCCTCTCGAGAAAAATCGCCAGAGCAATGACCGAACAGACGCCGATCGGCCACATGAAGGGTCCGCCCTTGCTCAACAGGTCAAGCATGCATCGAAATCCTTTCCGCAGGGAATGACAGGCACTTCATCCAGAAAAAAACAGCGCTTAAAACTATCACACTTGCAAGCAATTTCAAACCGTGGCGGCAATCATCCCTTGCCCTCCTGCAGGCGCTGAAACCCGGCCCGCAGCTGGGCATAGGTCGCCTCCAGATGTTCCGGGACGACCCGCACGTCGGCCAGCACCGGCATGAAGTTGGTATCTCCGCTCCAGCGCGGCACGATGTGGCAATGCAGGTGCTCCGCGACGCCCGCCCCGGCGACCTTGCCCAGATTGAGACCGATATTGAAGCCGTCGGGCCGGGCACAGTCGCAGAGCACCTCGCGGGAGAGACAGATCAGCCGGTGCAGATCGAGCACCTCGGCCTCGCTGAGGCTGCCGGGGTCGGCGCTGTGTCGAAACGGCGCCACCATCAGATGGCCGTTGGTGTAGGGGTAGCGGTTCATGATCACAAAGCAGTGCTGTGTTCGCAGCAGCACCAAGCGCCGGAGGTCTTCGTCGCCGCGGTCCCGCAGACAGAAAATGCATTCATCCGGCGCGGCACCTTTGATATAGTCCATGCGCCAGGGAGCCCATAAGGATTCCATGATTCGCGATCCTTCCCTAATCCGTTGACAAAGAAAATAAAGCTGCCACCCACCCGGTCGGCCTTATCTCAGCCACACCGCAGAATCTCGCCGCGGATGGCCTGGTCGAGGTGTAACAGACCGACGGTGGGAAAAGGCGCCTGCCGCGGGTCGGTTGCACTTCCCGGGTTGAACAGCAGAAGCCGGTCGCGGCGATAATTGGCGGGAAAATGGCTGTGCCCGTAGACCAGGCAATCGAGCGGCTCGCCGGCGAATTCCTCCAGCACTCTGTCCTCCAGACCCGCGCACGGCCCCCATCCGTGGATAAGGCCGATGCGGAAACCGGCAAGAGACACGACCCGCTTGAAGGGAAGTCCCGCTGCGCCCGGATCCATGTTTCCGCGCACGCCGTAGACCGGCAGGGGCGCAAAGGCATCGAGGATGGCGGGCTCGACCACGTCTCCGGCATGGAGCAAGGCTTCGGCATTGCGGAAAAAGGCCTCACGGATACGCTCGAGAAAAGCGGTATTCGATTCGGTCGTCCGCAAATGGGTATCGGACAAAACGCCAACGATCATAATGTGAATACTCCGGCGGCCGGCGCAACGGGCATGCGCCTGCAACGCTACCCCGACTGCGAGCGGCAGGGATTACAAATCATGTCACAAATCAGCGTTACCAAACCATTTAACCCATTCTTCATCCAGAGGCAAGGCGAACGAAAGATTACCGCCCTCCTGCAACGGCGAAAATCGGCCATATTCGTGGCCATTCACCATTAATGGCCACTTCAGGCGAACACCTCAAAAACTTGACCTCGGGGAAAGTAACGTTATTTTTATGTTTTGTATACGTTTTGCCAGCTTGGCACCCAGGTTGCTTTGTAACGCCGTCGTTGCCTCCACTTAAACAGTGTTTTTGGGGACAAGTTGCCGCCGCTGATTGTTCTTGACAAGGGGGGAGCGGCGCGACTATGTTTTTTTACCTTTGTTAAATTTTTCGCGATAACCTCTGGAAAAATAGTCAGCAATTTTTCAATAACAGTAAATTCTATATGATCGGGTAATAATTACCGCATGTTTAAACCGGTATGTCATTTCCGTTAACAACCTCAACATGTGAAAGGATTGGTACCCATGTCCAAACGTCAAGATGCTCTGGATTACCACAGCACTGGCCGCAAAGGTAAAATCGAGGTTATCACCACCAAACCCTGCGCCACCAGCCGCGATCTCTCCCTTGCCTACAGCCCCGGGGTTGCCGAACCCTGTCTGGAAATCGAAAAAAACCCCCTGATGGCCTATGAATACACCGCCAAGGGCAACCTGGTGGCGGTCGTCTCCAACGGCACCGCGGTGCTCGGCCTCGGCGACATCGGCGCCATGGCGGGCAAACCGGTCATGGAGGGCAAAGGCGTTCTCTTCAAGCGCTTCGCCGACGTCGACGTGTTCGACATCGAGCTCGACACCAAAGACTCGGATGAGCTGATCCGCACGGTCAAACTGCTCGAACCGACCTTCGGCGGGATCAATCTCGAGGACATCAAAGGCCCCGAGTGCTTCTACATCGAAGAGAAGCTCAAGGAGATCATGAACATCCCGGTCTTCCACGACGACCAGCACGGCACCGCGATCATCGCCGCCGCCGGCATGCTCAACGCTCTGGAGATCGTCGGCAAGAAGATCGAAGACGTCAAAATGGTGGTCAACGGCGCCGGCGCCGCCGGTATCGCCTGCGCCAACCTTGCCATCAGCCTCGGGATCAAGCCCGACAACGTCATCCTGTGCGACACCAAGGGGGTCATCTACAAGGGCCGCACCGCCGGCATGAACGAATACAAGGAGCGCCTGGCGGCCGAAACCGACGCCCGCACCCTGGAAGACGCCATGGTCGGCGCCGACATTTTCTTCGGCGTCTCCGCCAAGGGCGCGGTGACCCCTGAGATGCTCAAGTCGATGGCCAAAGACCCGGTGGTCTTCGCCATGGCCAATCCCGACCCGGAAATCACTCCGCCTGAGGCCCAGGCCGTGCGCGACGATGTGATCATCGGCACCGGCCGCTCCGACTACAACAACCAGGTCAACAACGTGCTGTGCTTCCCTTTCCTCTTCCGCGGGGCTCTCGACACCCACGCCAGCGCCATCAACGACGAAATGAAGCTCGCCGCCGTCACGGCGCTGGCCGAACTGGCCAAGGAAGACGTCCCCGACTCGGTGCGCAAGGCCTACGGCGGCGAAGCGATCAAATTCGGCCGCGAATACCTGATTCCCAAGCCCTTCGATCCGCGGGTGCTGCTCCATGTCGCCCCGGCCGTGGCCAAAGCCGCCATGGATTCGGGCGTGGCCCGTCGCCCGATTCCCGACATGGACAAATACCTGGAGCAGCTCGAGGCCCTGCAGGGTCGCTCCAAGGAGGTCATGCGCATCCTGATCAACAAGGCGAAGGCCGCTCCCAAGCGTATCGTCTTTCCCGAAGGGGAGGATGACAAGATTCTGCGCGCGGCCCAGATTCTGGTCGACGAGGGAATCGCCACCCCGGTCCTCCTCGGCCAGGAAGAGGAAATCAAAAGCCGCATCCAGGCCCTGAATCTCGATCTGAACAAGGTCGAAATCATCGATCCGGATAAATTCGACCGCCTCGGCGAATATATCGACGAGCTCTTCCGCCTGCGCCAGCGCAAAGGGGTGACGCTGGCCGAGGCCAAGCGCCTGATTCGCAAGAACCGCAACTATTTCGGCGCGATGATGGTCCAGAAGGGCGATGCCGACACTCTGCTCTCCGGCATCAGCCATCACTATCCGGAAACGATCCGCCCGGCGCTGGAGATTATCGGCAAGAAAGAGGGCCTCTCCAAGGTGCACGGCCTCTACATGATGGTCACCAAGAAAGAGGCGGTGTTTTTCGCCGATACCACCGTCACCATCGAGCCGACCGCCGAGGAACTGGCCGAGACGGCGGTTCTGACCGCCAAAAAGGCGCAACATTTCGACATCGAGCCTCGCGTGGCCATGCTCTCCTTCTCCAACTTCGGCAGCGCCGAGCATCCGTTGACCCTCAAGGTCAAGCGCGCCACCCAACTGGTCAAGCAGTGGGACCCGGAGCTGGTGATCGACGGCGAAGTGCAGGCCAACGTGGCCCTCGACCCCGAGCTGGTGGCGGCCCAGTATCCCTTCTCCAAGCTCAAAGGCGATGCCAACGTCTTCATCTTCCCCGACCTGCAGTCGGGCAACATCGCCTACAAGCTGCTGCACAAGCTGGGGGGCGCCGAGCAGATCGGCCCCATCCTGATGGGAATGAAAAAGCCGGTGCATGTGCTGCAACGCGGTGACGACGTGGCCGATATCGTCAACATGGCCGCCGTGGCGGTGGTCGACGTTCAGGAATCGGCCGCGCAAAAATAAATTCGATGTTCAATCGTTCTTTACAGGGGGGGCCGGAACGGGCTCCCCCTTTTTCTTTTCATGCTCCGACCTTCCTGCTAACATGGGCGGCCGATCACGATCTCACCAAGGAGCTGAAATGATGCGTTACCAGAGCACCCGCGGCGCAATCAGCGGCATCCCCTTCCAGGATGCCGTTCTCATGGGCCTTGCCGACGACGGCGGCCTGCTGCTGCCGGAAACGATTCCCGTCCTCACCGCCGGCGACCTCGACAGCCTCTACATGCTCGATTATCCCGAACTCGCCTTTCAGATCATCAGCCGCTTTGCCACCGACATCCCCGCGGCCGATCTCAAAGGGCTGATCGATCGCTCCTACGCCAGCTTCACCCATGCTGATATCACCCCCGTCGTCCATCAGGACGGGGTGTACATCCTCGAGCTGTTCCACGGACCGACGCTGGCCTTCAAGGATGTGGCCCTGCAGTTTCTCGGCAATCTGTTCGAATATCTGCTCGCGCAGCGCAACCAGAAAATGAACATCATCGGCGCGACCTCCGGCGATACCGGAAGCGCGGCCATCTACGGAGTGCGGGGCAAGAAGAACATCAATATCTTCATTCTTCACCCCCACGGCAAGGTCTCGCCGGTGCAGGAACTGCAGATGACCACCGTGACCGACCCCAACGTGTTCAACCTGGCGGTCGAGGGGACCTTCGATGACGCCCAGAGCATCGTCAAGGAGATCTTCGGCGATATCGCGTTCAAAAAGCGCCTGTCCCTGGGCGCGGTCAATTCCATCAACTGGGCCCGGGTTCTCGCTCAGGTGGTGTACTACTTCTATGCCTTCGGCCGGGTGCAGCGGCAGAGCGGCTGCACGGAGGCCTGTTTTTCCGTGCCCACGGGAAATTTCGGCGATATTTTCGCCGGCTATATCGCCCGGCGCATGGGACTGCCGGTGCGCAGCCTGATGCTGGCGACCAACGAAAACAACATTCTCAGCCGATTCGTCGCCAACGGCGATTACTCCCTCGGCGAGGTCGTTCCGACCCTCTCGCCCTCAATGGATATCCAGATCGCCAGCAACTTCGAACGCTACCTCTACTACCTGCTCGACGAAAATGGCGCAGCGGTCGCCCGGGCCATGGCCGAGTTCAAAAAAGAGGGGCGGCTGCGCTTCAGCGCAGAGCAGATGGCGCGGGTGCATGAAGAGTTCTCGACTCTCTCCGTCGACCGCGAGCAGACCGAGGAAACGATCCGCAGCTTCTATCAGCAGACCGGCTATGTTCTCGACCCCCACACCGCCGTCGGGGTGCGCGCCGGGCGCGAGCTCTCCGGCGGCGAGTGCCCGGTCATCTGCCTCGCCACCGCCCATCCGGCCAAATTCGCCGATGCGGTTCGCCAGGCGATCGGAAGCGCCCCCCGGCGTCCCCCCTCTCTGGAAGGCATCGAGCAAAGGGAGAGACGCTCCGAGACCATCGCTGCCGATGTGCAGGCGATTCGCAACTTCGTTGAAGAAAACGCCCGCTGACCAGCGCAAAGAACATCCCCTGACGAAAAAAGCCGTTCCCCTTCGGGAACGGCTTTTTTCGTGATACGGATAATTGGAGCGGGATCAGAACAGGGTGCCGATAATCGTCCCCACCGCAGTGAGGGGCCCGGAATCGCTGAGCCCGTCGACAGTTTTTTCCACCTTGTTCAGGGTGGTCTTGACATCCCGGTAGAGATCGTCCTCGTTGATCAGGCGCCCCACCGTCCCCTGCCCCTCGTCGATTTTGGTCGCGATGCTGTTGACCCGGGTCATCGTTTCGGTGGTTTCGACATACAGGGTCTCGTCATTGACCAGTTTGCCCAGCGTGCCCTCCCCGCGGTTGGCCTTGCCGGCGATTTCACGGATCTGGGCGAGGGCGTCGGCCGCGCTGTCATGAATTTCGTTGCTGGCCAGCAACTGTCCCAGGGTTCCCTCGCCGGCTCTGAGCCGCGCGGTGATCTCCTTCAGATTTTCCAGGGTGGCGGTGGTCTGCCGATAAAGCTCTTCATCGGTCAGCAGGCGCCCCAGGGTGCCCTCCCCCCGTTCCAGCCGGGCGGTGAGCTGATTGAGGTTGCCCGCCACCTGCTGAATCTCGTCATAGAGCTCGGGGTCGTTGATCAGACGGCCCAGGGTTCCTTCCCCCTGATCGGTCTTCTTCAGCACGCTCTCCAGATGCTTGAGCGAAGCGGTGAGCTGCTCGCGCCCCTCCTCGACCAAAGAACTCAATTCATCAAGGGTTTTTTTCAGACTGCTTTCGATATTGCTGAGCATCTGATCGATGTTGGTGCTCTCAAGGGTCGGGACTTCGGCCCCCGGTGGGAGGACCTCGCTGGTCGGCGAACCGAAGCTCAGACCGAGGAATTGCCCGCCGAGCAGGTTGGTCTGGCGCACCTTGGCATGGGAGTCGGACTTGACGGCGGTCCCTTCCCGAACCGCGAACAGCACCCGGATACGATGCTCCTGCAGGTCGATGGACTTAACCTTGCCGACCTGCACGCCGGCCAGACGTACCGGGTCTCCCTCGTTCAGGCCGATCAGATTGTCGAAAAAGGCGACGTATTCCACCTGCTGCTGGAAGGGTTTGATGTCCTCGACGAATTCGATCAGAACCGCGAGGGCGATCAACGACAGCAGAAAGAACAGTCCGACTTTTTTCTCCGTGGACATGGCCATATCAGGGTCCCGTAATTCCTTTCGTCGTGGTGTAGAGGAAGTTCTTGATCACAGGATTTTCGCTGGCCTTGATTTCCGCGGGAGTGCCGACTTCGAGAATGCGCCCTTCGCTGATCATGGCGATCCGATCCGAGAGATAAAAAGCGAAGTTGAGATCATGGCTGACGATAATCGTCGTCAGGTTGACTTCATGCTTGAGGCGCATGATCACGCGGGCGAGCTCATCCGAGGTGACCGGATCGAGCTCGGCGGTCGGTTCGTCGTACAGAATCAGGTCGGGATTCATGGCCAACGAACGCGCGATCGCCACGCGCTTTTTCATCCCCCCCGACAACTCGGAAGTCATCAGGTTCTGTTTACCCTCGAGCCCCACCAGCCGCAGCTTCTCGCGAATGATGCGGCGGATGCGCCCCTCGCTGCAGATGCGCTTCTCCCGCAGCCAGAGACCGACATTTTCGCCCACCGAGAGGGAATTGAACAGAGCCGAGGTCTGAAACACCATGCTGTAGCGGTAGGCGCGCGCAGCGTTTTTGGGCTTTTCCTCGAAGACATCATGCCCGTCGATGAGAATCTGGCCGCTGTCGGGTCGCTCCAGCTTGACGATGTGCTTGAGCAGCACGCTTTTTCCGGTTCCCGACGGGCCGATGATGGAGAAGGTCTCGCCCGGTCTGATGTCGAGGTTGATGCCTTTGAGAACCTGGGTCGCGCCGAAGGACTTGTTGAGATCGACGATGCGGATTTCGACCCCGTGGGGTTCGCCGTAGTCGGGGGCGCACCCCCCCGGCTCGGGGTGGTCGAAAACCGTTCCGGGAAAACCGTGCAGAAGCTTGCCCAGAAGCCCTTGATGATTCTCATTTTTGTGATGTTCAGGCGATTTCATGGCCACAATACTCAGAGGGTCAGCCGGGTCAGGAAATAATCGGCGATCATGATCATGACGAACGCCATGACCACGGCCCGGGTCGTGGCGCGGCCGATGCCGCGGGCGCCGCCGGAGGTCTGGAACCCGACGTAGCATCCGACATGAGCGATGATCCCGCCGAACACGGTGGCTTTGAGCAGCCCTTTGAAAATGTCGGAGTATCCCAGAGCGCGCACCATGTTATCAAAATACACGCTCAGGGGCACGCTGATATTGGGCGTCACCGAGCTGATGAAACCGCCGCCGAGAATCCCGATGATGATGGCGAAGACGGTGATCGCCGGCACCGCGAGCAGACAAGCGAGCATGCGCGGCATGGCCAGGTAGCGCACCGGGTTGATCTCCAGGGTCTTGAGGGCGTCGATCTCTTCGTAGACCTTCATCGCCCCGATCTCGGCGGCCATGGACGAGCCGACGCGGCCCGCCACCAGCATGCTGGTCATGACCGGGCCCAGCTCTTTCACCATCGACAGGCCGACGATGGCGCCGATGACGTTCTGCGTGCCGTAAAGGGCCAGTTGCGTCCCCGTCTGCAACGCCAGCACCATGCCGACGAAAAAAGCCATCAGCGCTGCGATCGGCAGGGTGTCGATGCCGATGTCGCTCATCTGCTTGAAGATCGACGGCAGGTTGCGGGGAGCTTCCCTGAAGAACAGAATCGTCTCCCCCAGCAGCCGCAGCATCTCCCCCGTCGTCTGAGCGACATGGAGGATCTTGCGCCCGATGGTTTCCAGAAATGTCCCGATCATGAGCCTTTCGCCCCATCGCCCCAGGAAATCCCCCAAGGCAGATAAAACAGGGATAATTTTTTTTCTTCCGCGCGGGCGGAAAAACGGATCAGTCCCTTGAGCAGTTTGAACTCCCTGACCTCGCCCTGCACCCGCCGGTAGCGCACCAAAGGGAATACTTCAAAGGCCAGATCCTCGCCCCGTCGCTCTTTCCAGTAAAGATTCCAGAGAAAGGTCGAGATCTCATTGCCTTCATTGTCCCAGCGGGTCTTGTACAGCGTCCACAGCGGCGACCAGTTGCGGCGAAAGCCCTCGTTTTCCGGAAAAAACGGCTCGATCAGGGCCAGGGCGGAAAAGGTGGAAACGCCCGTGCGTCTTTCATAGGCGAAAAGCGGCCAGAGGGCAATCCATTTTTTCTTCACGTATTCCTCACCCTCCAGGCGCAGTCGTTCTTCCTGATTGGCAAAGAGGAAATAGAGAATGCGGTGACGCTCCTGAATCAGTTCTTCGGTGGTCAACCGGCTACGCAGGTAGATCGGCCATAAATACCAGGTTCGCTCCAGCGACCCGGTGCGCTCGTAGGAATAAAGGGGCAGATATTTGCGCGATTCCTTGTAGCTGCCGCTCGCGCGCCGAATCAGAGGCCAGGGAGTGTTCCACTCCTCGTAATCCTTTTCCCGGTCGACGACGTGGCTGAAAAAAGGCCACAGCCAGGTGCGTCTGGTGCGCGCCGGGGAATCGTGTTTGATGTAGAAGGGAAAATAGACCTCGCGATGTTCGGGATTATCGCCGTCGAGGCGCAGATGTTCATTGAAATAAAACGGCCAGAGGACAAAGCGCTTGCGGTAGACGCCGGTTTTTTCGGCATAACCGTACAGCGGCCAGAGCTTGGTGCCGTGCTCGTTCTCACCCTCGATGCGGGCGTAAATCGGCCACAGGATGTTGGTGGTCCGGGTTCCCTTCTTCAGGGTCCGGCTGTAGCCGGGAAAAAGCACGAAACGAATCTCGTCGCGCCAGAAGCGGCGGTAGATTTTACCGCCGAAAGGGAAAAAGGCGAAGTAATCTCCGCGGTCTTCGGTTTCGCCGTAAAACAGGAAGGGAAAGAGCATGAACTCGTTGTCGCTTCCCTCTGCCCTTTGCCCGAAGTCGTATTCGAGCAGGTGGAGGACGTGGTAGCGCTTCTTGCCCTCCTCGCCCTGCCGGCTCGACAGCGGATAGAGGTATTCGGAGAAATGGCGCTGCGAGTCCCGATCACGGGCGTGAAAAAAAAGCGGACGAACCCCGTATTCCACTTCCGCGCCTTTTCGCTCGTACTTGAACAAGGGGCCCAAAAGGTGCAGCGAACTGTAATCGGCGGCGGGCGAATGGCGATAATCGACGAGAGGCCACCAGGTCAAAAGGCTGTCTTCGTCAGCCCCGGCGGCCGCAGAGAATGCCCCTCCCCCGAACAACAGAGCGCAGAACAGCGCCCAGCCGAAAAGGGTCGTCCGGGGTGCCGGCGAAGTGCTCATGAATCCTCGTTCCCCCGACCGGAATTTTCAGCACGCGGGGGGACGGCGGCGGTCTGGTCTGGTTTTGTCGCGGAACCGCTCTTGCCCCGATCGACCAGAATCAAGATGCCCCAGATCAAGGCGCTGACCAGAACGATGAACAGGATGTCGGCGAAGCGCACCCCCTCCATGTCAACCGTCCTCTCTTGCGGTTACCCGCTGCAATCCCTCCTGCGCGGGCGCGTAGGAGCCTTCGATGCGCAAGGCCTCGGCAAAAGCCACCGCGGCGCCGTCCCCATCTCCGGTTTTTTCGCGGCACAGGCCGAGAAAATAAAAGAATTCCGGCGGCCGGTAGAGCGCCAGAAACCGGTCGTCGCCGACCAGCTCCTCCATGGCGGCGAGGGCATCGCTCAGCGCCCCGGCGCGAAAGTCGGCATCGGCCTGCCCGATTTTTTCGAGATCGTCGATCAGGGGATGATCGGGCACATCGCCGCGATCGATGCGCGCGAGCCGGCGCTGCAGCTCGTCGCGCGCAGGCCCCGCGGGCAGATGGTCGACCACCCCCTGCCAGTGCCGGGCGGCGGCCGGATAATCGCCGAAAAAGTAATCGATCTGCCCGAGATAATTGAGCGACAGCAGGTCGCGCGCTATCCCCTGTGCCCGCTGCAGATACCCGAGCGCCTTGAGCAGATCGAGGCGGCAGCGATGGAGCTCGGAAAACATCAGGCCCACCTGGTAGTGAGCCATTCCCAACTGCTGCAACAGCCCCCGGTTGTGCGGCTCGATCAGCAGCAGGATCTTGAGCAGGGTGATTTTGCGCCGGATATAGGGGGGATCGACCGGTCGTGCGTCCAACATGACGATCTGCGAGCCGATATCGGCCACGTAATGGGGATAGGCTTCCTGCAGCAACCGGGCATAGTCACGGTTGTGCGGGCAGTCGGGAAACTCGCGCAGATAATCATAAATGCCCGCCCCGATGGCGTTGTCGTCTGGCTCACCCGCAGCGGCATCCTTGCCGTGCAGCGGCAGGGGAACCTGCGGCAGGGGCAGTTCGCGGCGTTCGGCCCCTACCGCCACCGAGCGTCCCGGCGGCGGCATCCACAGCTGAAAAAAATCGGGAGAAAGCGATTCCGTCACCATTTCGTTCTGAGTCATGTTCTGAGTCATGAAGTTCATCCCGTGTGCATTGGGGCTAGAAAATCCGATCCGGAAAGGTGTTGACTCCGGCATGGACCCCAACCGTTTTGTAGATTTTGACATTGTCCCAGGGCTGGTCGAGAATTCCGTCATGTATGGCCCAACTGCGGCCGCGCACGGTTTTCTCCATGCCCCGGCGGCGGAAAGGAGAGCCGTCGAGCCGTCGGAACAGCAACCCGCCGGGGCGAAATTCCCGGTCAATCCAAAGCATCAACTGCTTGCCCGTCAGATAATCGAATCCGTACCCTTCGTAGCGCACGGCATTGTCGTAAGAAAGCGGCTCGGCCATGATGGTATCGATTCCGAGAGAATCGACGAAACGCTCGAACTGGGCGAAAAACTGGGAGAACATCTTCAATCCGCGATGGACCTGGTTGGGGGCGAGACCCGCGTGCATGGCTCGAATTTCTTCGGCGATATTGCGGCGGACCGTGGCAAAACAATTATCCCGGCCCGCGGCGTCGACATCGACATCGAAGCGGGGCGAGGCAAGATCGTTGATCAGACAGAAAGAGAGCTCGATCGGCCCGTACGGGCTGTCGGCGACCTCAACGAAGAAGAGACAATCGCGGTCCTGCGGATGCAACCGCACGGCGATGCGCAAGATTCCCAGGCCCTCGGGACAGATATATTCTATGCAGCGCTCCCCGGCCGGCCCGCGCAACGTCTCCCGGTCGATCCCGAATTCAGTGAACACCCGCTCCGGAACCAGGTTGCGGTAGAGGTTCTCCTTGGTCGCCACCGGCAACCGGTTGATTTCGGCCAGAGAAAACAGGGGCAGGCCATCGGGGTCGAGCAGAGGAGGCACTCCCAGTCGATCCATCCTCACCTCCCGCAGCCATGCAGGGGCAGAACCTCTGATTCGAGAAATTCGAGCGCCTGCTCCAGAGTCTCTTCGGCCCGGCGGAAATCGTCCTCCTGAGCGTGATGGGGCAGATCGCGCAAGCGCCGCTCGCGGAATCCGAGAGCCGAAATCGTTTCCCGAAAGCGGGGGGGCAGAAAGTCAGGCAGTTCGACCCCTTGAATGATGGCCCACACCAGGCTCCAGGCCCGCGCCACATTCACCTTGTTGTAGCCGCCCCCCCCCAGGGCCACCCAGGGCAAGCCGCTGTCGCGAAACCAGCGCGCGCAATGCTCGAGAGAGGCGGTGGTGAATTCCAAACGGGCCAGCGGATCGGTCCGCAAGGTATCGGCACCCAGTTGCGTCACCACGACATCGGGACGAAATGCCCGCACCAGGGGCGCCACGATCCGATCGAAGGCCCTTCGGAACAGACGGTCATCGGCGTGACGGCGCAAGGGAACGTTGACGGCATATCCCCGCCCCTGCCCTTCGCCCGTTTCGTGAACGTAACCGGTGTGGGGAAAGAAGTCGTCGCCGGTCTCGTGCAGCGAGACGGTCAGGACCCGGTTGTCATCGTAGAAAGCCTCCTGCACGCCGTCGCCATGGTGGGCATCGACATCGACATAGGCCACCCGCAGCCCCCGGTTGCGCAGGTGATGAATGGCGACCACCGCGTCATTGAGAAAACTGAAGCCCGAGGCCCGCGCCGCATGGGCGTGATGCCAGCCACCGGCCATGTTGAAGGCGATGCGGCAGGGGCCTTCGGCGACCAGGCGCGCCGCCGCCAGCGTGCCGCCGCAGACCAGCCGCGACCATTCATAGAAACCCGGAAAAACGGGATTTTCCACATCCCCCAGGCCGTAGAAAAAATTGGCCCGAGGGGTCGGGTCGGCACTGAATTCGCACAGAATGTCCAGGTAGTCCCGGCGGTGAAAGCTCAGCAGGTCCGCTTCATCGACCATCGGGCACTCCACCACCCGCGTCGCCGGATTGGCCAGCAGGCCGAACTCCTCGATCAATTCATAGGTCAGGCGATAGCGCAGAAGCTTGAAAGGATGTTCGACGCCATAGGAGTAATCGCTGAAACGGCTGGAATAGATAAAGGCGCGCGGTTCGCTCATGGAAGCTTATCCCGAAAGCTCTTTTTTACACCGCCGCTGGCCAAAGGTCAATCATGGCCCTCAATGCCAGGCGGTTAAACCATGTTTCGGGACGGATCGGCCCGGCCCCAAAAAGAAAAGGGCGGAGCCTTGGCTCCACCCGGGTGCCTTCCCTCGGGAAGGCGCGAACGCTTATGGTCGGGGCTGTGCTGCCGACCTTGATTTTATGGCTGGGGCGCGAGGATTCGAACCTCGGAATGTTGGAGTCAGAGTCCAATGCCTTACCGCTTGGCGACGCCCCAAAAGAGAGACGATTTTCTAACAGACTTCCTCGCCCGAGTCAAGGGCAAAAAAAACATCGCGTCCGGCAAGGTAGAGCGCCTTGACCTCCGCGGTCCGCCCCGGGCTGACCAGGTATTCGCAGAGCTCGGAAAGGGGCGGCAGTTCGGTCGCCCGCAACACCTGGAAATGGGCGCCCATGCGGGCGCCGAAGGCTCCCATCTCGGCGGCCAGGCCGAGGGCGCTGGCGCCGTTGTGGGTGGCCATGCGCAGCAAGCTCTCGGGCGTTAATTTGCCGGCGAACCAGGTGCGGGCAAAGGCCAACTCGTCCCAGACCGACAGCGAATCGCAACTCGCCAGGCTATCGGTGCCGAGCGCCAGGTTGACCCCCGCGGCGAGATACTCTTCGACCGGCGCGCGACCGACTTGAAGCCGATTGTTGGAACGCGGACACAGCACCACCGAAGCGCCCGCCCGGGCAATCGCCGCACAGTCCCGCGCATCGACCTGCACCCCATGCACCAGCAGATTCTCGGCCACCAGCCCGCCGTGGTCGGCGAGATAGCGAACCGGGGCGCAGCCCGCGGGCAGCGGCAGCATATCCTGCCACCCGACAAAGGGGTAGAGCTTCTCGGCGATGGGACCCCGGGCCCGTTGCAGAAACTCGACTTCGGCGGCCGATTCCGCCACGTGGGTCATCAGCGGCAGGCCATGACGGCGGGCAGAATTGAAGACGTCTTCCAGGTACTCGCTGCTCAGATTGTAGGGCGAATGGGGCGAAAGGCCCAGACGCAAGCGCCCGACGACCACCTCGCGACCAATGCGCACGATGGCCTGAAGCACCTGGCGGTTGCGGGCCGGGTCGCGCCCCAGGGTTTCCAGATAGAGGCGGCCGAACAGGGGGGCATTGGCAAAAACGTCCCGGGCGGGAAACCAGGAGAGGACGTCCCCCACCGCCCCCGTCCCGGCCTTGAGCGAGGCCCGGATGCCCGCCGCGACCGAATCGCGAAAAGACTCGAAGGGGATGCTGCGCTTGGTCCGGATGACGCGCAGAATCCAGTCGACGAAATCCGCCGGCGGTTCGGCCTCCCGACCCTCTGCGGCCCACTGAGGGAAGTGAGTCAACTCCAGATGGGTGTGGGCATTGACCAAGGGGGGCAACAGGATACTGTCGTCGCCAAAATCAACGACCGCGGCCCGGGGGTGGGCCGCGGTCAAATCGTCAGCTGTTGCGATGGCAATGATCTGCCCCCGGCGCACAAGTACCCCCCCCCCCTCGATGGGGGGAGAGATCACCGGCACGAGATAGCGCGCCAGATAAATCGTATCCATAAAAGAAATCAGATCGCTTTTTTCAGATCCGCCTGTCCCGCGGTCTCGCTTTTCTGAGCCGTGGCGCAGTTCTTCTCGTCGACGAAAACCAGCTTGGGCTGATGTTCTTTCACCTGCGCTTCCGGCAGGTCGACCCAACTGGCGATAATCACCAGGTCGCCCTTGGACACCAACCGGGCGGCAGCGCCATTGATACAGATGGTGCCGCTTCCCGCCTGGCCCTCGATGGCATAGGTCTGAAAGCGGGTGCCGTAGGTGACGTTCCAGATATCCACCGCCTCGTAAGCCTTGATATCGGACTGCTCCATCAGGTCGCGGTCGATGGTGATGCTCCCTTCGTAGTGAAGGTCTGCTCCGGTGACGGTGGCACGATGAATTTTCGATTTGAGCATTTTTCTCGTCATGGGCTTTCAATCTCCTCCCCAAGATGATGGTTGTCGATCAGCCGGGTATCTCCGACTTTGACGGCCAGCAAAAGGACTGCGTTTTTATCGATCACATCCATGTCCTGCAGGGTTTCGGCATGACAGATCTGAATATAATCGATCCTGGTTTCGGGTTCCTGCTCGATTCTTTTTCGTACGGCATCAATCACGCGCCCGCAATCGCGCCGACCTTCACGCACCTGGTCCACGGCGAGCCCGATTCCTTGGCTCAGGGACAGGGCCTGGCGGCGCTGCTCCGGGCTCAGATTGACATTGCGCGAACTCATGGCGAGGCCGTCGGCCTCGCGCACGATGGGCAGACCGCGCACCTCGACCGGCACGTTGAGATCGACGCTCATGCGCCGGATGACGGCGAGTTGCTGGAAATCTTTGCGGCCGAACAACGCCACCCGGGGCTGCACGATGGCGAAGAGCTTGGCCACCACGGTGGTCACGCCGCGGAAGTGGCCGGGGCGGCTTTTGCCGCAGAGGTTTTGCGTCAGGCCCTCCACCTCGACGCAGGTGGCATATCCCGCGGGATACATGTCACTGGCGCGGGGGGCGAAAACCCAGTCGACCCCGGCGCTGCGCGCCAATTCGGCATCGCGCTCGAGATTGCGGGGGTAGCGGTCGAAATCTTCTCCGGCACCGAACTGGGTGGGGTTGACGAAGATGCTCAGAACAAGAATGTCCCCGGCGCCGCGCCCCGCCCGCAACAGCGAGAGATGCCCCTCGTGGAGAAACCCCATGGTCGGAACAAAGGCGATGCGCTGCCCCTTTTCGCGGGCTGCCAGGCAGCGCCGCTGCATTTCGGCGACGTCGGTGACGATGTCCATGGTGTCGACGAATCCCATCAGGCCGGTGCCCCCTTGCGGGCAATCAGTCAAAAGAGTGCTCGGCCGCAGGAAAGACCCCTTCCTTGACTTCGCGGATGTAAGCCTCCACCCCCGCCCCGATGGTGGCGGAGATATCGGCGTATTTCTTGACGAATTTCGGCGAATACTTTTCGCACAACCCCAGGATGTCGTGGATGACCAGCACCTGCCCGTCGCAGTCGATACCGGCGCCGATGCCGATGGTCGGAATGGTCAGCGCCGAGGTGATCTCGCGCGCAAGATTGCGGGGAATGGCCTCCATCACGAGGGCGAAAGCTCCCGCCGCCTCGGCGGCGCGGGCATCGGCCAGAAGCTGCCGGGCCTGCTCCTCCCGCCGCCCCTGCACCCGATAGCCCCCCATGCGGTGAATCGACTGGGGCGTCAGTCCGATATGCCCCATCACCGGAATATCCATGGCGGTTATGGCCCGAATCGTCTCGGCCATATTCTCGCCGCCCTCGAGCTTGACCGCCTGGGCGCCGCCCTCCTTGATCAGACGCCCGGCATTCAGACGCGCGTCACGCAGATCGATCTGGTAGGAAAGAAAGGGCATATCGGCCACGACCAGCGCCGATTGGGCCCCCCGCACCACTGCCCGGGTGTGATAGATCATCTCGTCCATGGTCACCGGCAGGGTGGTGTCATGGTTGCTGACGACCGTTGCCACCGAATCGCCGACCAGGATCATGTCGATGCCGGCCTGGTCCATCAGGCGGGCCAGCGGATAATCGTAGGCGGTGAGGACGGAAATTTTCTCCCCCTCGCCTTTCATTTTCTGAATATCGAGTATCGTTTTTTTCCGCGTCATATCCCGTCTGCTCGCGTCACTTCGCCCTGAAACGAAAAAAGCCCCTCGATCAGGGGATCGAAAGGCGAAGTTCTTCCAATGGACGACAAGCGTCCTCGTTGCGGTTCGGGTGCCTTCCGTCCCGGTCCGGATCGGATCCAGGCGGTATGTCGATTAATTTTTTTGATGCTGCGGGTTGGCGCTTAAAGCTCCAGTACGAGTTCCGGGCCAGCCAACCATTAAAAAAGCGTTTTAGCAAATAGCATGAAATCGCCAGTTGCGTCCAGAATTATTTCACAAGGTGCTCCAAGGCGTAAACAAAATATTCCGGACCAATCATGCGCAAACCTGAATCAGGCGCGATCCTTGCCGGGAAAAAGCGATTTTCCGTCATGATAGGCCTTGGCCTTCTTCTCGCCCAGCCCCCAGTACTCGCGGATTCCGCCCAGGTAGACGAGTGGATCGAAACGCAGGGCATCCATGCTGCCATCGGCCAGAAAGGCCTCTTGCGCCGCGTGGATCTCGAGAATCTCGCCCAGAACCAGGCGATAATCCCCCAATTGCTGTTCGCCCACCAGTCGGCATTCTACGTTCAGCGGCGATTGTCCGACCAGGGGGGCTTTCACCCGGCTGGCCGGTTCCAGAGAAAGGCCGGCGGCTTGCGCCTTGTCGATCTCGCGGCCCGATTTCAGCCCGCAGAAATCGGCCGCGACCGCCAGTGAAGCCGGCACCAGATTGACGGTAAAAACCTCGGTTTCGCCGATGTTCTCGTAAGTCTTACGCCCCCGATGCAAAGACACTGCCATGGTCGGAGGCGTCTTGCTGACGATCCCCGCCCAGGAAGCGGTCATCAGATTGGGTTCTCCGTCCCGGTCGCAGGTTGCCACCAGGGTCGTCGGCTGGGGAAAGAAGGTCACGCAGGCGCCGAGCTGTTTCTTCTTCATAGCAACCTCACATTATTTTTTTATTATTTTTTGAATCCACTGCGGCTCTCTTCATAATCGTGAAAGAACCGATGAATATCATTATTTTTTTCGACTGAACGGGCACTTAGATGATTTTGCCCAATTGAAAAACCGAATAATGGGTTTAAAATCTTACTGTCGAATCCCGACAAGGAGGTATCTCATGACCGGCTTAACCATCAAAAACGAAATCCATTGGCACCGCATGTGGTCGTCCGAAATCGGAGAGAAGTTGCCGATCAAGGACAGTACCCGGGGGCTCTTTATTTTCGACAACACCCTGTCACTGGGCGAAATCCGCGAAGCCCTCGAAGACATTCCGGCAGATGCCTACAACCTGATCGAAGTGGAGGAGGTTGCCGAGGACCAATGCGAATTCAGGGCGGATTCGGGGACCTGCTATCGCACCGTGCACTGAGCGGGCGCCCCTCGGTGTTTCGCGCCTTAAGGTGAAAGAGTGATTATGGGACAAGGAGGTGCAGGATGTCCATAGCGACGGTCAGATTGCGGATGGAACAGGGGAGTGACGTCTATTTCCGTGCTTCGCGCAAAGAGATCAGCCGCATGGTTTTAATGCGGCATCAGAAAAAATCGTCTGGAATGGACCAAGCAGTTCATGTGCTGACGACCGAAAACAATATTCCCATTACCATCGACCTGTCTGCGGTTGAGGAAATTCACATCAGTTGACCGCCCTGGTCGGAGCCGGAAGGTGCCACACCGAACACCTTCTGGCTCTGACGAAAATCCTCGAAAAAAACTCAGATCAACCCGGAAAAAGCCCGCCCCAAGACGGCGAAGGGATTGAAATTCATCGGTTCTTCCGCCTCGATCTGCTGCCACAGATTTTTCGCCAGCCGGTATTTCTGCCGGCGCCGGGACAGGTATCGCTCCACATTGCCGTCGTTTTCCCGCAAAACCGCGCCGGTCAACTCGAACAGCGTAGCGACCAGATCCTTATCGAACGCCTCAAAAGCCATGCGGTCCCAGCGATCGCGCAGGGGCACCGCGGTCGCGGCCCGCCGCACCCGTTCGATTTCGAGCATCTTCCGCAGGTCGCGATAGGTGCAGATAACGGTGTGCAGCTCACGTCCCGTCTTCTCGACCAGGGCGGCCAGCGGCAGAAGATCGGCCAGATAATCCAGCGTGACCAGCAGGCGGGCATGGTCTTCAGCGAGCCCCAGCCTGACCAGTTCCTTGGTCTGCGTGGTGCAACTCTTCCATTCTTCGGCGGGCAGGACTCCGGGCAGGAGGTTGATGAATTCACCGATGCGCCCCTGCCAGTCTGCCAGAGAATCCTCATCAAGAGAAACCTCCAATCCCTCATCGAGTGCCCAAAGGCAGATACGCTCCAGGGTTTCACCGTAGCGCTGGATGAGATCGTACTGGCGACCGGCATCGATCCGATTATCCAGGGCGAAAAGAGATGCGCGCATGTGCGCCCCGTCCAGAATGCGGTCAAAGGCGAGAAACGCCGCTGCGCATTGCGCCAGCGGTCGCCCCGACTGACGCATCAGCAGGCTCATGCGAGAGCAGCCGCCGATGTCGATCACGGTGTTGGTCAGAACGGTGGCCGTAATCTCCCGCGCCAGCGGGTGGCGGGCGAGTTCGCCGGCGAATTTTTCGCGAATGAGGCGGGGGAAGTAGCTCTCGAAATAGGGCGCAAAGGTCCGGTCCTCGAGCAGGGAGCCTTCCAGCAGCGCCTGATAGAGCTGCATCTTGCTGTAGGCCAGAAGAATGGCGAGTTCGGGCCGGACCAGAGCCTTGTCGGGCCGGGCCAGGACCTCTTTGGCCAGGGGCAGGAACTCGCCCGCCCGATCGAGCAGGCCGGCATTGACCAGGCGATCGATCAGCTGGAGGTAAGGCTCGCAATTCTGGGCGCAGCGCCGCAGGTCGAGGGAAATACCGAGACTCTGCGTGTAGTTGTTGCCCAGCACGGCGGCGCAGACGTCGTCGGTCACCTCGCGCAACAGGCGGTCGCGTTCGTCTTCGTTCACCACCCGGCCGCTTTCCGCCAGGTGCTGCATGAAGATCTTGAGATTGACCTCGTGGTCCGAACAGTCGACCCCCGCCGAATTATCGATGGCATCGGTGTTGATGCGCCCGCCGGCGAGGGCGAATTCGATCCGGGCCTTCTGGGTCAATCCCAGGTTGCCCCCCTCGCCGATCACCTGCACCCGAAGCTGGCTGGTATCGATGCGTACGCCGTCGTTGCTGCGATCACCGACATCTTCATGCTTTTCGGTGGTCGCCTTGACGTAGGTGCCGATCCCGCCGTTCCACAGCAGATCGGCCCGGGCCCGCAGAATCAGGCGCACCAGGTCCTGGCCATCGACGGAGGCGTGGCGCACGCCGAGCAGGGTTCGCACTTCGGGCGAGAGGGGAATGTCCTTGGCCTGCCGGGGGAAAATGCCGCCGCCGGCGGAAATCAGGCTGCGGTCGTAATCGTCCCAGGAGGAGCGGGGGAGTGCGAAAAGGCGCTCGCGCTCCCGGAAAGTCCGTTCCGGATCGGGATCGGGGTCGAGAAAGATATGGCGATGATCGAAGGCCGCGAGCAGCCTGATCTGGCGCGACAGGAGCATGCCGTTGCCGAAGACGTCGCCGCTCATGTCGCCGATGCCGACCACGGTGAAGGGTTCGCTCTGGATGTCGATACCCATCTCGCGGAAGTGACGTTTGACGCACTCCCAGGCGCCACGGGCGGTGATTCCCAGCGCCTTGTGGTCGTAGCCCTGGGAGCCGCCGCTGGCGAACGCATCGTCCAGCCAGAAGCGGTAGTCTTTGCTCACGGCGTTGGCGGTGTCGGGCAGATGAGCGGTGCCCTTGTCGGCGGCCACCACCAGATAGGGGTCCTCTTCATCGTAAGCGACGATGCCCTCGGGTCGCACTACCCGCCCATCGACCCGGTTGTCGGTCAGATCGAGCAGACCGCGCATCAGGGTGACGTAAGCCTTCTTCGACAGCTGCGCCCCCTCGTCCCGGGTCGTGAAGGGCCTCTGCACCACGAAGCCCCCTTTCGAGCCGACGGGAACGATCAGGGCGTTCTTGGTCATCTGGGTCTTCATCAGGCCGAGAATTTCGGTGCGGAAATCGTCGGGCCGGTCCGACCAGCGAATCCCCCCGCGCGCCACCTTGCCGCCGCGCAGATGAATCCCCTCCATCTCCGCGCCGTGCACGTAGATTTCGTACAACGGCCGCGGCGCCGGCATATCGATGATGCCGATCGCGCTGATCTTGAAGGAGAAGAAATAATCCTTCTCCTGCCGGCGCTGAAAAAAGTTGGTGCGCACGGTCGAATCGATCAGATTGAAGAGGGTGCGCAGGATGCGGTCTTCGTTGATGTCGGAAACCTGCTCGAGAGCCTCGGCCAGCTCCATCCGCAGAGGAGAAAGGGCCTGTTCTTCGCGCACGGCGAGTTCGCGCCATTTCTCCTCCGGGAGAAAACGGGCCTCGAAGTAGCGAAACAGAAGACGGGCGACGTGGGGATTCTGGATCAGGGCATAGGCGATGCGCCGTTTGGTGAAGGGTGAACCGAGCTGGTGGTAGTAGTTGCGATAGCCCCGGAAGACGTCGATCTCTCTCCAGTCGAGCCCGGTCAGCACCAGAAGCCGGTTCAGGTTGTCGTTTTCCACCCGCCCCTGACGCAATGCGCTCAATATCGCCAGCAGTTTTTCCCGCAGATCCCCCAGTGCAAGGGCATGGGCAACCGCGTTCTTGATGGCGAAGCTCTTGATGTAGAAAACCCCCTGCTCCTCCCGCACCATGAAATCGAGTTCGTCGATGACGCAAAGGTGCAGGTTTTCAAGCAGGGGCATCAGAGCGTTGAGATAGGTCTCGTGCCGGCTGTAGAACTGCAGCCGATAATATTCCTCGTCGTTGTGAAACGGGCCCCATAAGTTGAAATATTCCGCTTCGCTGCGTCGCACCTCTTCCATCCCCTGAATGTCGCGCAAAGCAAAACGGGGATGGGTCAGCGTGCGGTACTCATCGGTAAAGCCGTCAATATAGCGGGCGAAGAGTTCGTTCCCCAACTCTTCGCCGAGCCGGCTTTCGAGCAGGAGGTGCAGCTTCATCTCCCAGGGGCGCGCAATCTCGGTCAAGCCCTGCTCAAGCCGATCGAGATCAACCGCTCCTTCTTTTTCGAGAGGGGAAACGGTGACATGGAGACTCAGATAGTCGGCGGAAATGTGAATGATGCGCGCTTCGGTCGCTTCGGCCTGGAAGAATCGCCTGATGTAGGCTTCAAGCCGCTCCAGGTTCTCGCGGTTGTAGAACTCGCGGGGCAGAATCAGCAGCAGGGTCAGCCCTTTGACCGACAGGCTCGGGGTAATGACCACCTTGACCGCGCCCTGGCGGTAGAGAAAAGTGAAAGAGCGCACCGCTTCCCGCAGTTCATCGGCCTCCATGAAAAACAGCTCGACCTTGGGGAAGGTGTTGAAGATCTCGATGGTCTTGTTGTAATCGTGACTGCCCTTGGGAATCCCCAACTCGGCCAGCGCTTTTTCGATCTTTCGCCGCAGGGGGGCGATGGAAAAGGTCGGCTCTTCGAGAAATTTCTGAGAAAAGAGTCCGCTGAATGCGTGCTCCTGCCAGTTGCCGTCGGCAAGTTCCTCGCGCCACCCGAGGTAATTCAGCCGGTCGCTGCGATGCACCGGACTGACCTCTCTGGTGCTCTCGGCCACCACCCGCTCGGGGCGCAGCAGACGGCGCTGAAAGTCCCGATCGACCTGGGAGAGATCCAGGGCGTCTCCCACGCTCAGATCGGGAGCGCCGGGAAAAACTCCGAGGGGGGGGCCGGCCAGTTCGAGACGGGCCTCCCCCCGGGGGTTGCGGATGGTCCAGCAGCGGTAGCCGAAGGGGAGAAAATTTCCGCTCTGCAGCCAATGCCAGAAATCGCGGACTTCTTCGGCTCCCGGCAGCTTTTCCAGCTTGCGCAGGCTGGCGCTGAGCTTGCGCTGGTCGTGATCAACCTGCAAAACGGCGGAAAAAACCCTGGCGATCTCCCCGGGCAGAGCCAGGCGCACTTTTTCCTGCACACCTTGGAGCTCGACCAGAATCAGCGACTCGGCCGCGCCCTCCCCCCCCGTCCCGTCCAGCGAAACGATGCGGCCCCGCTGACGGCGGATAGACAGAATGGGGTGACTCACGATCTGAAACCTGATTTTCAACCGATTGAGCAGGGCTTGCAGGGAATCGACCAGAAAAGGCGCATCCGGGGTATTGGTGAGCAGATACCATTGCCCGGAGCGATCGCCCGGCGCCAGATGCAGCGCCACCGGCTCGCTGCGGCGATCGAGAAAGGCGAAGAGGTCGGCAATCCAGCCGGCGACTTTTTCGGCCGGAAGATTCTGGAAGTAGGATCGCGGCGTGTGCGCTTCGAGTTCGCGGGCAAGGCCCAGAATGTTCGCAAGCTGCCCGGGAGGAGACACGGAATCAAGCCGGTCGACGATTTCCTGGACGGATCGGCCATCCTTCTCGATTGCCCCTGCGGGTCGGGTAAGATCTTTGATGACTTTCATGGCGTCCTTGGCACGAAAGGGTTGACGGGATCATCCGAAAAAAATGTAACCTGCTTAAAAGATTAGAAGATCCCAGGCCTCCTGGCAAGTCTTGCGCCCGACAAAAAAGCCCCCGCAGAATTGCGGGGGCCCGGGTTCCGGAACACGAGAAGTTACTTTACGATTTCGACATCGGCCTCACTGCGCAGTTGCTTGACCCAGTTTTCGAGAAATTTGACCCCGGACTCCTCTTTCAGAAAATTCCGGATCTGAACTTCGGCCTCTGCGAAAGGCAGGTTTCTTTGCGCGGTCTTGTCCTGAACCAGAATCAGGTGAAAGCCGTAAGGGGTTTCCACCGGCTCACCCACCTCGCCCTTGGTCTGACTGAAGGCGGCCGCTTCGAAAGAAGCGACCATCTGGCCGCGCCCGAAGTAGCCCAGATCGCCACCCGCCTGGGCGCTGGGGCAATCGGAATTTTCGCGGGCCATCTTGCTGAAGTTGGCGGGGGTGGTCTTTTCCCTGATCTCGTTGATGCGCTGCAGGGCGGGCTCGCGCTCGTCGCCGGAGCCGGCCACCAGGATATGGCGCGCCCTGACCCGCTCGGGTTCGACCATTTTTTCGGGATATTTATTGTAGATGGTTTCGACCTCCTGCGGAGAGGGGTCAGCCACCTCTTTGAGCTTTTCGGCGGTCATCAGGTTGACCGTCAGGTCCTGGCGCACCATCCGGTGATAGAACTCGGGGGTCATACCGGCCCGCCGGAGGGTTTCGTAAAATTTTTCCTCGTTTTCGTAATCGGCGATCAGCTTCTGCTTCTCCTGCTCCACGGCCTCCTCGGCGGCCACCACGCCGGCGGCCAACGCCGCCTGGAAGATCAGTTCGCGGGCGATGAGCTTTTCGATGGAGATCTCGTAGATTTCCTGGAACTGGTCGACGGTGAGCTGGTCGGTTGCTTTCTGGTGCATCTGCATGGCGTAAACCTGCATGGTGCTGTCGAGTTCACTGCGGGTAATCGGTTTGCCATTGATTTTAGCGACGATGTTTTCCAAGGTGGGTCTCCTATGAATCCAGGGTTAGCACTCGGTCTCGACGGCGAGCGAACGCGCCAGCCGGGCGAATTCATCCAGGGTGAGGGTCTCGCCCCGCGCCCCGGGGTCGATGCCGTTTTCGGCCAGCGCGGCGAGCAGGCGCGAATCGCAAAACCCCGCGGCGCGCAGGGTGTTGCGCAGGGTTTTGCGCCGCTGGGCGAAGGCGGCCTTGACCACCTTGCGCAGAAAGGCTTCGTCCGCAACCGGCACCCGGGGCTCGGCCAGGGGCGCAAAAGACAGAACCACCGAATCGACCTTGGGCGGCGGGAAGAAAGCCCCCGGCTTGACCGCGACCACCTTGCGGATATCGAACCACAGCGGGCAGAGAACCGAAAGAATGCCGTATTCGCCGGTGCCGGGCACGGCGCACAGGCGCTCTCCGACCTCTTTCTGAAACATCAGGACCAGGCGGGAGAACAACCGGTGGTGGTCGAGAATGCGAAAAACGACCTGACTCGAAATATTGTAGGGGAGATTGGCCACCAGTTTGTAGGGGGGGCAATCGAGCAGAGACTCCCACGGCAGGCTCAGGGCGTCACCCTGATGGATGACCAGGCGCGGATCGTTGCGCTGCTGCAGCCGCTCGATCAGGTCGCGGTCGATCTCCATGACCCGCACTTCCCCGGCCTGCGCCAGCAGGCGATCGGTCAGCGCGCCGAGCCCGGGGCCGATCTCGAGGACGCGGTCGCTGCGCTCGAGATCGGCGGCGGCGAGGATCCGCTCGATGACATTTTGATCGCGCAGGAAATTCTGGCCAAAGCGTTTGCGGGGTCGATGGTCGCTCACAAGCACCGTCCACGAAGGGGAGAACGAAAATTTCGGGTAAAAGCGAACTCAGCGGCGGCGCCGGGGCCAGCGGGGAATATGCCAGTTTTTCACCACCGGCACCGTCCGCAGGGTCACGGCGTAGGTGAGCGCCGCCGTCAGCAGCCCCAGAACCAGGCTGCCGACGCACAGGGGCACGATGACATCCCACCCCAGGATCTGGAGCGTTTCGTAGGAAAAGTTGATGACCAGATGCGGGCGATCCATGCCCATCAGCATACGCCCCGATTCATATTCCAGCGCATAGATGAAAGGGGCCGTGAGCGGATTGGTGATCCAGACACCGACCAGGGCGGCGATTTTATTCTCTTTCAGCAAAAAGGCAAAAAAGAGGGCGATGACCATCTGGGCGCCGAAAGTCGGCGTCATCCCGATGAAGACCCCCAGTGCCAGTCCCTTGGCGATATCATCCGGGGCTGCCCGCAGCCGAATGAGGCGGATGAAGTTCAATTTAAACTGCCGAACCAGGGACCAACGCCGCCACATAGTCTGCCGCCCGCAAAAAAATTATGAAAATTCAGCTCCGGCACGATCGAGAGGCCAACTGGCCAGGGCATTCAGCTCAAGGGGCGAGCAATGCCCCCCGCTGAGATAAAAATCGCCGGGAACCGCCAGCATGGCCGCGTTGTCGGTGCACAGCAGGGGCGAGGGAAAATAAACCTCGCACCCGTTGCGCCGAGCGCTACTCTGCAGGTGCTGACGCAGGCCCCGGTTGCAGGCGACCCCGCCAGCCACGACCAATCGCGTGATCCCCGTTTCCTGCAGGGCGCGCATCGCTTTGGCGCTGAGCACTTCGACCACCGCCTGCTGAAACCCGGCGGCAAGATCCCGAAGATGGTCGCCGGCAATGGGCTCGCGCTGCTTGTTGACGTAGTTGAGCACGGCAGTCTTGATGCCGCTGAAGCTGAAATCGAGGTTTTTCTGGTGTAGCAGTGGCCGGGGGAAAACGATCCGTTCCGGGTCGCCCTCTCCGGCCAGGCGGTCGAGCACGGCTCCTCCGGGGTAGCCCAGCCCGAGCAACTTGGCGACCTTGTCGTAGGCCTCCCCCGCGGCGTCGTCGAGAGTCCGCCCGAGGGTTCGGTAGCGACCGACGCCGTCGATCCGGTACAGATGGGTATGGCCGCCGGAAACCACCAGCGCGACAAAGGGGTATTCGACCTGCTGCTCCAGTTGAATCGCCAGGGCATGAGCCTCGATATGGTGCACCCCGACCCAGGGAATTCCCCGGGCGAAGGCCAGGGCCTTGCCTGTCGCCAACCCCACCAGCAGCGCTCCGACCAGCCCCGGTCCGCGCGTCACCGCCAATCCTTCGATGGCATCGAGCCCGACCCCGGCTTTTTCCAGGGCCTCGTCGATGACCACTGAAATGGCTTCCAGGTGCTTGCGCGAGGCGAGTTCGGGCACCACCCCACCGTAGCGGGCATGAACATCGACTTGCGAAGCGATGACGTTGGACAACAGCTTGCGGCCATCGCGCACCACCGCCGCGGCGGTTTCATCACAGGACGATTCCAGACAGAGTAGAAGCATGAGAAAATTTCGGCAATCCCTGGTCGGTTCAGAAGAATCGCTCGTCCCCCCTCGACCAGAAAAAAAACAGGGAGAGCCGCCGCAGGTGCCGATCTACAGCAGATTGGCCGCCAGTTCGGCAAGGGGGGAGCGTTCGCCCTTGGTGAGAATCACGTGGCCGGCCAGTTCCTGGCCCTTGAACTTTTCCACCACGTAAGTCAGACCATTGCTGGAGGAATCGACATAGGGGTTATCGATCTGGTAGGGGTCGCCGGTGAGGACGACCTTGGTCCCCTCCCCCGCCCGGGTGACGATCGTCTTGATTTCATGCGGAGTGAGGTTCTGCGCCTCGTCGACGATGAGAAACTGACGGGGAATGGAACGGCCGCGGATGTAGGTCAGCGCCTCGATTTCGAGAAAACCGAGGTCCACAAGTTCCTTGTAGCCGCGCTTGCGCTTGCCGCGCTCGTCGACGTTGCCGAGCAGAAGTTCGACGTTGTCAAAAATCGGCTGCATCCAGGGCGCCAGTTTTTCTTCGATATCGCCGGGGAGAAATCCGAGGTCTTTACCCATGGGAAAAACGGGCCGCGAGACCAGCAAACGGCTGTAGAGCCCTTCATCCGACACCTTGTTCAGGCCGGCGGCGATGGCGAGCAGAGTCTTGCCGGTGCCGGCTTTGCCCACCAGGGTCAGCAATTGGATATCGTCGTTGAGCAGCAGGTCGAAGGCGAACTGCTGCTCGCGATTGCGCGAATGAATTCCCCACAGCCCTTCCTTGGGGGTGCGCAGCAGCGGCACGACCCGCTGCAGGGCTTTGTTGTAGCGCCCGAGGGCGGTGTGCGAGGGGTTGCCCGCATCGACCATGGTCAGGCACTGGTTGGGGTAATAATCGCCTTCGAGCTCGAGAAAGCCCTGCCCGTAGAAAGTATCGATGATGTTCTTGTCAAGTTCGACCAGGGCCGTGCCGGGGTAGAGTTCGTCGATCGACACCTTGTCTGATTCGTAATCCTCGGCGGGCAGGTCAAGGGCATCGGACTTGATGCGCAGGTTGGTGTCCTTGGTGACGAAGACCACTTTGCAGTCGCCGCATTCCTGCAACTGCAACGCCACCGCCAGAATACGGTTGTCGCCCTGCTCGGTGCGCAGTTCGGGCGGTAGTCTCTTGAGATAATCTTCGCGATATATTTCAACCCTGAGGGTGCCTCCGGTCTCCAGGGCGACCCCTTCGGTCAAGCCGCGATTGGCCCGCATGCCATCGAGAATGCGTGAAATGTGACGGGCGTTGCGGCCGGTCTCGCTCTGATCTTTTTTGAACCGGTCGATCTCTTCGATGACGGTGATGGGGATGATGACGTCGTTGTCTTCGAATTTGAATAGAGCTTCGGGATCGTGCAGGAGGACATTGGTGTCGAGAACGTAGATTTTTTTCATCAGCGGGTCACTTCCAGATGGATTTGAGGGAAAAAACGGCAAGGTCACCGATTGTAATGATAAACTTCGATGCCTTCGCTGGTTGCCATCATTTTGATATAGACCGGACGGTTGCGGAACATACCCTCGAGGACGACTTCACCTTCTCGATTCAGGGCATTGAGCACCGCTTCGGGCGACTCTTCGATCTGATAGGTGCGGTAGACATTGGTGCGCGACAGGTCCTGGCGGGACAAAGGCCGCTCGGGAGGCAACGAACAGGCGGCGAGAGACAAACCAATGGCCAGCAGAAGGATGATGCCTCGCAACTTTTTTCTCATGGATGAACTCCTCCAGAATGCGACTCACGGGGATCAGGCCGCGGGATGACCGGCCACGGCGGCCACCGCACTGACGGCAAAGCGCATATCGTCGAGTGTGTTGAAGTAGCCCGGACTGATGCGCACCGTACCCCGGGGGTAGGTGCCGATGGTGCGGTGAGCGTCGGGAGCGCAGTGCAGGCCGACCCGGGTCAGGATACCATGTTCCCGGTCGAGCAGATAACCGATCTCGGCGGGATCGCGGCCCTGGATGGAGAAAGAGAGGGCGCCGCCGTGGCGCTCGGGATCGAGGGGGCCATAGAGCATCAGCCCTTCGATCTGCCGCAGCCCGGCGATGAGTTCGGCCAGAAGTTGGGCTTCGTGCGCGCGCACCGCCGCGAGACCTTCCCGTTGCAGAAATCGGATGCCCGCCGCCAGACCGGCCAGCCCCGGGGTATTGAGAGTGCCGGCTTCGAGCCGCTCGGGCATGGCGGCGGGGGGCAGATCGGAATGGGAGTTGCCCCCGGTGCCGCCGTAAATCAGGGGGGTGAGTTCAATGCCCTCGCGCACGTAGAGAAAACCGGTGCCCTGGGGACCGAGCAACCCCTTGTGACCGGGAGCGGCGAGCAGATCGATCCCCATATGCATCACGTCGAGGGCAAAGACTCCGGCGCTCTGGGCGGCATCGACCATAAAGGCGATCCCGTGCTTGCGGCACCAGGGGCCGATTTCTTCGATCGACTGCAGCGTCCCGGTGACGTTGGAGCAATGGGACAGAACCACCAGCGCGGTTTTAACGCTGCAGGCGCGGCGGAGATCCGCGGGGTGCACCCAGCCGCGCGCGTCCCCTTGTACCTTGACTACGGTCACGCCCCGCTCCTGCAGAGCGCGCAGGGGCCTGGTCACCGCATTGTGCTCCATGGTGGTGGTGACCACCCGGTCGCCGGGACGCAGAAAACCGAACAAAGCCGTGTTGATCGCCTCGGTGGCATTGCTGCTGAATGCAACGCGGGCGGCATCGGGAGCCCCGATCAGTTCCGCCACCGCTTCGCGCGTCTCGAGAATAACGCGTCCGGCCGCGAGGGCCAGATAATGGCCGCCGCGGCCCGGGTTGGCCCCCGCATCGCGCAGGGTCGCCACCACCGCCCGATGCACTTCGTCGGGCTTGGGGAAACTGGTCGCCGCATTGTCCAGGTAGATCGCCATCGAATCATCCGCAGCCAGGAGCGAAACCGCCCCGTCATCGGTCAGCGCGGGCCGCGACACATCAGGTCGCGACCCTGGCTTTCCATCTTAAAGGTTTCAGCGATGCCGCGGCAACCGCCGAAACACAGGGGCAGGTCACGGCAGCCCCGGCAACTCTCGGGAAGATGCTCGATGTCCTGACGCACCCGCAGACGCAGAGATGACTGCCAGAGGGCGTAAAGACCGCTCTCGAGCAGAGAACCGAGCCGCAGGGGCCAGGAGGAGCAGGGATAAAGGTCGCCGGAGGCATCGATGTGGCCGAGACTGTTGCCCGCCTGGCAGCCGCCGTATTCGCTGCGGCCCTGCTCGCCGCCGGCAAAGAGGATCTCCCACAGAAAGAGATCGTGCACCTCGAACTCAACGCCCCGGCGAAAGGCCTCAGGCTCTCCCGCCACCAGTTTCCGCAGCTGCTCGACCTGAGCGGGCCCAGGCAGTTCGTCGGCCGCGGGGGGATCAAAGCTACCATCGATCAAGGTGTTTGGCAACTTGAGTTTGCCGATGCCGACGCGCTGGCAAAAAGAAACCAACTCCTTGAGATTTTTAAGATTCTCCAGGCCGGGACGAAAGATCAGAGAAGGCTGATAGCCTTTTTCCCGCACCCGGTCGACGCACTCTTCGAGAGAAGGGAAATCTTGCGGAGAAACCGCCGAGGCATCGAGAAAGATCTCGCTGCAGGGCCACCCCGGGGCCAGGTTTTCCAGTTCCTCGGGCACCGGCCCGCAGGCGAGGCTGACCCGACTGCCGGCGCCCAACCGCGAGATCAGTTCGCCGGCCCCCTCATGGCGCAGAGGCGCACCCTCGAGCAGGGTGAAGAAGACCCCCGCCTCCAGCAATCGATCGGCGATGGTGAACAGATTTGCGGCCGGGAGGGATTCAGCTTGGCGGTGTATTTCCCAGGTTACGCGCAGCGGCGCGTCGAGAAGATCAAGGCTCATGCAGACAGAGTCAACAATTGCGGGTTTAGAGTGATGACGTCAGACCAAAAAGTAGGGGGGGCAGTTTTCTGCCCCCCGCACCGTTTCAGCAGGGATGGACGTTGGAAGAACCGACCACCCGAGGCTTCATATACTTTTTCATCCGCATCACCCCCTTCGCTTGTGTGGTTGTCAAAAAATTCCTCTATCTGAGCTCTTACCGGCCAATCCGGCAAAAGCTGTAGGCTAAACGATCCAACGGTTATTTCCAGCAGTGTGGGTCCGGCTCGTTCAGGTCGCCGGTCACCGCCAGAGACCGGGCGGTACAGCCGCCGAGACAATCTTCGAAGGCCCCGCACCCCTGGCACTTGCCCCTGGCTTCCTTGTTGCGCATTTTATTCAGGACGGGAGAATTGTACCAGATCTCGTCAAAGTCATCCGCCAGGATGTTTCCCACCACCAGCGGGATAAAACCGCAGGGGGTGATGTCCCCGTTGGGGCGCAGGTGCAGCGAGAGTTTACCACACGAACTCCCCTTGACCAAAGGATTTTCCCGGTATTGGGGCAGTGATGCGATGACCGGATCGTCGAAGGAAATGGCGAGATCGCGGGTCTGTTCTTTGACAGCAAGGGCTTCCTGGTAGAAATCGCGCCATTCCCGGGGACTCAGATCGAGTTCCTGCCGGTTTTCGAAACCCTTGCCGCTGCACTTGAAGTTATGCAGGTAAACCTGGCTCACGCCGTGATTTCGGGCGAGAGCGAGCAGGTCGCGAAAATGTTCGAAATTGATGCGGGAGATCACCGAACTCATGGTGGTCTTGACCCCCGCCTCGCGCAGATGGTCCAGGGCCGCCACCGCCTTGGCGAAGGACCCCGGCTGGCAGCGAAAATCATCGTGTCCCGCCGCCTCGTGACCGTCGATACTGATCCCGACGCTCTTAAAACCGGCCTCCCGAATACGCCGGGCGGCCGACGCATCGAGCAGCCAGCCGTTGGTGTTCATCGAGACGTTGAGGCCCCTGTCGGTGGCGTAACGGGTGATCTCGAAGAGGTCGGGTCGCAGCAGGGGCTCGCCCCCGCCGAAATTGACGAAGGGAATCTTCCTGTCGGCGAGGATATCGACGATGCGCAGATTGTCGGCCGTCGCCAGCGTCTCCCCCTCCTCGTAGCGGCTGTAGCAGTGGGCGCAGACGAAGTTGCAGGAGAAGGACAGGGTCCAGTTGAAGGTCAGCGGCGCCGAAAACAGGTCGGTGAAGGCCTCAGCCATGCTGCAGCCACCCCCTTTCGAGCAGATCGGCGACGAATTCGTTCACGTCGTCGCGCAGAACCGCTTCGTCCACCTCGAAATCGGCGGCCAAGGCCGCAACCACCTGGTCGAAGGTGCGGGTGCCGTCGCACAGGTTCCAGATGGCGCCCCCCACCAGGTTGAGTTGATGCATCATGCCGGAGATGATGAGAATCACGCTGCCCTGCTCACTGGCATCCTCGCCTCGCTCGAGGGCCTGAAGAATCGCCTCTTCCCGACGCTTCTCGTTGCGCCAGACAATATCGGGGTTACGCGTCAAACGTTCCAAAAAAAATCCTCTTTCAAAAAAGTTATTCAGGCTTCCCGCTCGCGAAACAGCAGAGAACTGAGCAAGACAAAGGCAAAACCGGCAAGAACCGCCATTTTGCCGTACACCGGGACTCCTGCCGCGGTGGCGGCGATGCCCCAGGCCTGGACCAGGCCACCGCCGATCAGCATCCCGAGAACCACCATGCCGGCATCGGCGTCTCCCTCGCCCGCCTTAATCAACTGGCGGAACGGGCAGCCGCCGAACAGCACGGAGATCCAGCCGACCAGAGCCATACCGAGAAAGCTCCAGATGAAATCGAGATGCGCGCCGGGCTGCCCGTAGAGGCCGATCTGAAAGCGCCCGGCCATGAGATTGACCAGCATCCCGGCCAGAATAAACCCGATCAAGCCGTAAAGAAGCGGCGAGCGCTTGCCCATCAGCAGGGTATCGCGCACGCCTCCGGTGATGCAGAAGCGGCTGCGTTGCGCCAGAGCGCCGAGAACCAGGCCGGCGGCCAGCGAAATCCACAGCGGCGCGTGTTCGGCGGCGCTCCCCCGTTCAGCGGCCTGCAGAAAAGCCGGTTTCTGCAGCAGCCAGAACAGCAGCAGCAGGAAAAAAGCCGGAACCCACAGGCCGCTGCCGCCCCGCTCGGCCCGGCCGACGCCGAGACTGATGCCAAAGCGCAATCCGCGCAATCCGACCCAGACACCGACCACCAGGCCGGCCAGCCCGGCCAGAGCGGTGAGATCCCCCGCGGTCAGGCGGAGAAACAGCTTGATCGGGCAGCCGATAAAGACCGCGCAGCCGACGATCAGAAAAACCCCGCCGAGAAAGCGGGCCATCGGCGCACTGCCACCGCGGGAGCGGAATTCGCGAAACCCGACCGCACTGAGCAACCCGCCGAGCACGAAACCGATCAGCTCGGGGCGCAGGTACTGCATGCGTTCATTGCCGTGCAGACCGAGGGACCCGGCGGTGTTTTCGAGAAAGCAGGAGACGCAGATGCCCGAATTCTCGGGGTTGCCGAGCACCGCCAGAGCGGCTCCCAGAATCCCCAGGAGAAGACCCGCAGCGATTATCGTGTAAAGGTGGCGATCTTTCCACATAGCGGTTATTCGCACCCCCCGGCCAACCGGCTTTGCAGGTAGTAGAGATTTTTCAGGGCCGCGACGAAGGTGGGATTGTCTTCGTGCTCCCGCACCCGTTCGCGGTACAGACCCAGCCCTTCATCGACCAGTTGACGGATTTCCGTCCGCCGCGACAGCGGACTGTTGGCATCGACATAATCCCCGTTGGCCCGCACCGCCTCGACATAGCTGGCAATCGCCTTATCGAGCACCCCCAGGTCCTGCAAAAGGGCCGCGCGAAGCACCAGCCCATGAGCCTCACCGGGATATTGCCGGGCGATCTCTTCGAGCTTGAGCAGCGCCTGCTGGCTTTTGCCTTCGCTGCGCAGCTCCAGAACCGGGCGATAGAGATCTTCGAGAAACGCGACCCGGGCCTGATAGGCCACCTGACGCTCCAGAGCCCGGTCGATGTCGGGCTTGCCCGATTTCGGCCCCTGCCCCTGGCCGCCGATGGCGAAAACCACGAGGAACCCGATGACCGCCACCAGAGCGGCGAGAAGAACGATGTCGAATTTATCTCTGCGCTGCATTGCCTAAAACTGCTGATAGGGCGGCATGTTGACCCGGCGGGCCATGTCGCGGATCAGGTCGTAGTCACTGTCGAGCATCTGCTCGAATCCGTCGATCCACGCCGCCTTGAGAACTTTGACCTGCTCGCCGTCGATCTCCACCGTATCCTCGGGTGTGAGCTCGACCAGCGCCTGGCGAAAGCGCTTCACCAGGTCGGGGTCGGCATCTCTGGCCGCTCCGAAAGTGCAGTAGGGAAAAGTCGCGCTCTGGGCGACGATCACGAAATCGTCGGCGGTCACCTTGCCCTCGCGGATCATCTCTTCGAGGTCGAGCATGGGGGAGGCGGCGACGTCATAGTCGCCGAAATAGACCCCGTAGATCACCTTTTCGTGCTTGAACGACCCGGAAGGGATCGCGTAATAGCTCAGATCGCGTTCGGGGTCGAGCCCTCCCCGCAGCATCAGGTCGTATTGCGCCAGATAGCCGCTGGGCGCCAGCTGGGGCCCGAAAAACATGCGCTTGCCCTTCAGGTCGTCGAGGGTCTCGATGCCGCTGCCCTTGCGGGCGATAATGCCCCCGGCGGTGCGGGCGCCGAACTGACCGCGCTGTTCGGTCGCCACCAGCTCGATGTCGTGAAATTCTTTCAGAATGACATAGACCAGCGAGTTGCTGTGAGTGAAGGTGAACTCGCCGTTGCGGAAGCGCTCTTCGAAATCCTGGGTGTCCACCGGGACCAGCTCAAAGGGCACGCCCAGCTTCTTTGCGAGATAACGGGTCAGGGGGGCAAAACGCTGCTGGGTTTCCGCCTCGCTGTTGCAGTTCATGTAACCGATGCGCACCACCGGCCCGTCGACCGGCTTGTCGCAGCCGGCGGCGCAGATCAGGAAGAAGCCTGCAAGAAACAAAAAAATCTTTTTAAAATTCATAAGATAAATAAAAGACCCTAAGAAGGAAGATTAATTCCCGCTCGCCGGGGCCGCAACCGCCGGGGCGGCCAGGAAAGGCCGCCAGGTGACGGGGCCCAGCCGCGGCCGATCCTGAGCATCGCGGACCAGGGCGGCGATCTGCCCGGGATCGGCGGTGCCCCACCAATTGCCGGGGGCCGCCAAAAGGCCGCTCCCCTCGTTCATCACCGCGTATTCACCGTTTCCGGAGAGGTCATTGGCGCTCAACTCCCCCATGGAATCGAGCCAGCGCACTCCTGAGCGGCCGTTGTCGGAGATGACGTTGCCGGTCACCGCCACATCTGAGTCTTCAAGAAAGATGCCATGCTCGCTGTTGCCGGCCACCAGATTCCCCCGGGCCACTCCCTGCGAGCGTTGCAGGTAAAATCCGCGACGGTTGCCGACGATGCGGTTGCCCACCGCGCTCACCTGCGAATCACGCAGATTGACGCCATTGATCAGGTTGTCGCGAATGAGGCAGTTTCTCATTTCGAGATCGGCATAGACGCAGCGCAGCCCCCAGTAACCGCCCGAGATTTCGGTCTCCTCCAGAATCACCTGGGAATTGCGAAACTGCATGCCGTTGCGATTGCCTTCAACCCGGCAGCGGCGGATGGAGACCGTCGATTCCTGAAACTGCAGACCGCGCAGGTTGTTGCGAAAGAGGCTGTCGGAGAGTTCCGCCCGGGCGAAGTGGGCGTGAAACCCGCGGTACCCGTACTCGACCACGCAATGTTCGAGACGGTTGGCGGTCTCGGCCATCATCATGTTGAGCGCTCCCCAGGAACCGGGGTAAGGTTCGGCTTCGGCCGAGGTGAACACGATCGGTTCCTGCGCGCTTCCGACCGCGGCCAACTGGCCCTGAATAAACATTTCGTGCTCACCGATACCGTCGCCGTTGCTGTCCATGAAAGTGAAACGCACCCGAGTTCCGGGGCGGATTTCGAGCTTGGCCTCGGGGGCGATCGTCAGGATTCCGTCTATCAGCACCTCTCCCTGCCAGACGGTGTCCTGCCACAGGGTCTGCTCGCCCCGGTAAACCAGGGCAGCGCCGGCGGGAAGCGCCGAAACCAGCACGAAGAAGACCGCCACCAGCGCTCTCACGGAATCCCTCCCCGCCCCGCCAGGGGCCGCAGGTTTTCGTCGTTGTCGGCCAGTTGCACCTCGGTGGGGCTGAACCGGCGTTCGAAGGCGGCGATGCCGATGCCATTGCGCACGATTCGGTTGCCCAGGAGAACGGGACGGCTGCGACCGTCGATGAAGAGCCCTTCCTCCTCGTTGTCGCGGATCAGGTTATTCTCCAGCCGGGGCGTCGCTCCCCACCAGCAGAAAATCCCCCCCTCCCCGCCTTCCAGGGTATTACCGCGAATGATGGGTGAGGCGTCACCCTGCAGCACGACACCATAGCGGCAGAGCGAAATATGGCTGTGCTCGAGAATGCCGGACGCGGAGATCGCCAGGACGCCGCTTTCGGCAAGGGCGAGCTCCATACCGCGGATGCGGAAATCCCGGGCCCGGTCGAGGATGATCCCCGCCCAGGCCGTCTTTTCGCCTTCGGGCAGGGAGGTGGGGATGAAGCGCACCGGGCGCTCGGGCGATCCTTCGATGATCAGGGACCCGCGCACCAGGAGTTCGGTCTCGGGGGAGAGCCATTCGGGATCGATCTTGGTGCTCTCCGACGGAACGACGAAAACGGTGGTGCCGGGCCGCAGGGTCAGGGTGCGGCCGGGGGGCACCATCAGGTCGCCGTCCAGGAGCACCTCACCCTGCCAGAGGGTATCCTCCAGAAGGTACCCGGAGACGGGCGCAAGGGCCTGCCACGAGGCAGGCGAAGGCAAGGTCGGCGCGACCGGCCGGGCGCAGCCGCAGGCCCACAGGAGCATGGCGCACAAAATGGGCAGGCGCACGGTCATATCCAGCCCTGCGTCATCAGAAAACGCCGCGCCGCGGCGGCCGGCGGCGCCCCGGCGGCCACGCGCCCGGCCAGTTCGGCAAGATGATCGGGTTGCAGCAGCCGGTCGAGTTTCTTTAGCGCCGGGGCCACGGTGGTGAACTGCAGATCTTCCAGCGGCCGCCGCCCGGAGAGCAGAACCCGGCCCTGACCAACTGCGAGAAGCACCTCGACTCCCGCCACCGGAGCCCTGGCCAGGGCGAGATCGACTCGTTCGCCACGCAGTTCCTCGCCGGCATCCTTATCGTCGAGCGCAACCCGTACCGATTCCACCCCGGTCTTCTCCTTGAGGTAGAGGGCGACGACTTCGTAGAGAACCCGCTCTTCGGCGGAATCGGCTGCCCCGACATAGAGCTTGGGACCGAAACAGGCCTGCGTCTGCTGCGCCAGCAGAACCCCGAGCAGCAGGCTGGTGGCGAGCGACAACAGACGGGCGGCTCGCGCACGGATAACGACGGAAACGGGAACGCGATAGGATTTGGCCATGGGTTTCACTATAGTTGGGCAGTCGGTGCGGGGTCAACGGGGCCGGCGTGGTTTTCAGGAGAAGAGCAAGCTCCGTACCAGGCACCCAACCGGAGGGTCGCATCGAACCGGGGCGGGAATTGTGAATTTTCAAGCCCTTAGAAAGGAAAAAAGACAGTTCTTCGTCACTCCATGCGCTCCAGCAGACCGTATTTCTCCATCTTGTAGCGCAAGGTGGTCCGTTTGATGCCGAGCACATCAGCGGCCCGGGTCTGCGACCCTTTCTCCCGGCGCAGGGTCTGCACGATGAGCTGGCGCTCCAGATCTTCGAGAATCTCGGTGAGGCTGCCGCCCCGCTCGGGAACGGTCAGGCAGATCTCGTCCTGGTCCTGCATGCCCTGGGGGAGTTCGCGCGGGGTGATCACCTCGCTGCGGGCGAGGACGACGGCACGCTCCATGGCGTTTTGCAGCTCGCGCACGTTTCCCGGCCATTCGTAGGCCAGCAGACACGAGAGCGCCCGGGGCGAGAGATCGTCGATCTTCTTGCCCATCTCTCCGGCGAATTTCTGCAGAAAATGCCGGGTCAGGGGCTCGATGTCCTCGCGCCGTTCCCGCAGCGGCGGCACGTGGATGTTGACGACATTGAGGCGATAATAGAGATCCTCGCGAAAGTTTCCCGCGCGCACCGCCTCTTCGAGGTTCTTGTTGGTCGCGGCGACGATCCGGACGTCGCTGCGGATGGTGCGCGTCCCCCCCACCCGCTCGAATTCATGCTCCTGAATTACCCGCAACAGCTTGACCTGGGCGTTGAGGCTCATCTCCCCCACCTCGTCGATGAACAAGGTGCCTTCGTGGGCGAGCTCGAAGCGCCCCTTTTTCGTGGCCAGAGCACCGGAAAAAGATCCCTTCTCGTGCCCGAAAAGCTCGCTTTCGAGAACCCCTTCGCTTAATGCGGCGCAGTTGAGCACAACGAAGGGCTTTTCCTTGCGCAGCGAGTTGAAGTGAATCGAGCGGGCGATGAGCTCCTTGCCGGTGCCGCTTTCGCCAGTGATCAGCACGTTGGCGTTGCTCGCCGCCACCGAGGAGGCAACCTCGAAAACGGGCTTCATCCGCGGCGCGCCGCCGACGATGCCGGAGAAGCTGTAGCGCTGCTCGAGCTCCTGGTGCAGGTAGCGGTTCTCCGCCAGCAGCCGTTCGCGCTCGAGAGCCTTGCCCACGGTCAGCTTGATCTCGTCGGTCTCGAACGGTTTGGTGATGTAGTCGTAGGCCCCGGCGCGCAGGGCTTTCACCGCGCTCTCCACAGTGCCGTAGGCGGTGATCATGATGGTCGGCAGGGCGGGGTTGAAGGCCTTGATTTCCTCGAGCAGCTCCAGGCCGGTCATTCCCGGCATCTGAATGTCGAGAACCGCCAGGTCGAAGTCTCCCGTCGCCAGTTCGCGCAACGCCTCCTCGCCATCGCCCACGGCAACCGCTTCGAAGCCTTCGCGGCTCAGCACCCGGGTGAGCAGACGGCGCATGCCCTGCTCGTCGTCGACTATGAGTATTTTTTCGCCGGCCATAGGAAATTTTCTTGATCGTGGTGGAAAGCCCGGAGAGTAGCAACGGTGTCCTCGCGAACAACAAGATCCGCGCCTGATCAACGCCTGCGGTGATAAACCCGGTTCTTGCCCTCTTTCTTCGCACGATACATGAGGGCATCGACGGTTTGCAACAAATCGGACACGGTCTTGCCATCGCGGGGGAAACTCGCCACCCCGACACTCACCGTCAGATGCACCGCCGCGCCATCGGGACCGACCGCAACTTCATGACCGCAAACCGCTTCCCGCGATCGTTCCGCCGCCGCCAGGGCATCTTCCAGACTGGCCTCCGGCAGAATCACCACGAATTCCTCGCCGCCGTAGCGGCACAGGATATCGCCCTCGCGAAAAGATGAGCGCAGAATTTCGGCCACCTCGACCAGCACCCGGTCTCCCAGAGGGTGGCCAAAGCGATCATTGAAGGCCTTGAAATCATCCACATCAAGGAAGACCAAGGCCAGGTTCTTCTGGTAGCGCAATGCGCGGGCAAGCTCGTCCCGGAAAATGGTTTTGAACTGCCGATGGTTGTACAGGCCGGTGAGCCCGTCGGTGCAGGCCAGGGCGCGCATGCGGGCGTGCAGGCAGGCATTGTCGATGCTCATGGCGGCAAACGACGCCAGAATCGAGAGCAGCCCGAGACGCGATTCGCAGATCCGGCGGGGCCGGAAATCATCGAGGTAAAGGATGCCCACGATTTTTTCCTGAACCCGCAGCGGTACGGCCAGAACCGAGCGGATGCCCTCCTTGAGGGCCAGCGGATTGTTGAAAAAATCGACCAGGGCGGTGTCTTCGACGGTGAAAATTCCCCGATGCTCGAGAATCCTTGCGGTCATACCGCCGATAGAAACCTTCCACGACTTTTTTTCGACAAAGGTCGCACTCAGCCCGCTGAAGGCATGCAGGGTCAGTTGCCGGCGGTCGTCATCGTAGAGGGCGATGCTCCCCGCCGGCATTTTGGCAATATCCAGGGCATGTCCCAGAATATTCTGGAGAACCGAATCGAGGTTGAGGGACGAGACCACATTCTTGGCCACCTCGAGAATGTCCTGCAACCCCTGCAGTTTCTCTTCGAGGCTGTCAAAGGACCCCGATGTCGCGCCACTCTTCACCGAATCGCCGCCGTCCATTTCAACCCTCTCCAACTCCCCCACCCGCCTGATCGCAAATGGCATCCGAACCGCTACAGAATGGTTCGATGGCGAGCCCGGCCTCCACACCGCCTTGAAGCAATCACCGCGAAGGATGACTCATTAATTTCTCTAACAATAAAGCAAAAACCTTAATATTTCCGCACCCGTAACAAATGGAAAAATAAAGTTTTTCCTCCCTTGACACTCTCCACATATTGTGGTTTAAATGCATCTCGACACCAAATATGGGGGAATTGCCAACCCATTAATATATGCTAAAAAGCTATTTTGCAAGAGAAAATTTATCGAATGCGAGGACAAAAAATGACCAAAAAAATCGACGCTAAAATTAATCTTCCCCTTTCGGCCAACGCCCGAACCGTTCTCGAACGTCGCTACCTGCGTCGAGATGCCGATGGCAAGCTCCAGGAGTCTCCGGAGGACATGTTCCGCCGGGTGGCCCACACCATCGCTTCGGCGGAAACGCGCCTCAAGACCGGTCAGGATGCCAAGGCCCTGGAAGATAAATTTTACCGGATGATGACTTCTCTCGAGTTTCTGCCCAACTCGCCGACCCTGATGAATGCCGGGCGTGAGCTCGGGCAGCTCTCGGCCTGCTTCGTCCTGCCGGTGGGCGACTCGATGGAGAGCATCTTCGAGGCGATCAAGCACACCGCCCTGATTCATAAAAGCGGTGGCGGCACCGGCTTTTCCTTCTCGCGCATCCGTCCCGCCAATGACGTGGTCGCCTCCACCAGCGGGGTCTCTTCGGGGCCCTTGTCCTTCATGAAGGTCTTCGACGCCGCGACCGAGACCATCAAGCAGGGCGGCACCCGGCGCGGCGCCAACATGGGAATTCTGCGGGTCGACCACCCGGACATCATGGATTTCATCATGTGCAAGCGCGACCAGACCGTGCTCACCAACTTCAATATCTCCGTCGGCCTGACCGAAGATTTCATGGAGGCGGTGGAAAAAGACGGCGAGTACGACCTGCGCAACCCCCGCGACGGCAAAGCGATCAAGAAACTCTCTGCGCGCAAGGTCTTCGAGCATATCGTCGAACTTGCCTGGACCAACGGCGAGCCGGGCATCATCTTCCTCGACCGCCTCAACCGCGACAACCCCACCCCGCAGGTGGGCGAAATCGAAAGCACCAACCCCTGCGGCGAACAGCCCCTGCTCCCCTACGAATCGTGCAATCTGGGCTCGATCAACCTGGCGAAAATGGTCAAAGGCGACGAGGTCGACTGGGACAAGCTGAAAGAGATCGTGCGCCTCTCCGCACGTTTTCTCGACAATGTGATCGAGGTTAACAAGTATCCCCTCCCCGAGATCGACGAGATGACCCGCGCCAACCGCAAGATCGGCCTCGGGGTCATGGGCTGGGCCGATATGCTGATTCTCCTTGGCATTCCCTACAGCAGCTCCCAGGCGGCCAAACTGGGCGAGAAGCTGATGAGGTTCATCAACGAGGTCGCGCGGGAGACCTCGATGGAGCTTGCCGAGGAGCGTGGTCCGTTCCCCAACTTCAAGGGGAGCATCTACGACAAGCCGGGCGCGCGCCCTGTGCGCAACGCCACCTGCACCACCATCGCGCCGACCGGAACCATTTCGATCATCGCCAGCTCCTCGAGCGGTATCGAGCCGCTGTTCGCGGTCAGCTACGTGCGCCAGGTGCTCGACAAGGACATCCTGGTCGAAGTGCATCCCCTGTTCGAAGCCATCGCCAAGGAGCGCGGCTTCTACTCCACCGACCTGATGAAGACGATCGCCGAGCACGGCACGGTGCAGGATATCGCCGAGGTTCCCGAGGACGTGCGCAAGCTCTTCGTCACCGCCCACGACATCACCCCCGAAGATCACATTCGCATGCAGGCGGCCTTCCAGACCCACACGGACAACGCCGTGTCGAAAACGGTCAACTTCTGCCACGACGCCACCCGCGACGACGTTTCCACCGTCTACCGGCTGGCGTACAAATCGGGCTGCAAGGGCGTCACCATCTACCGCGACGGTTCCCGCGACATGCAGGTGCTCTCGGTGGCAAAAAAGGAAGAGAAGAAAGAGGACGAAAAAGTGGTGCCGATGGAATCGCACAAGGCCGGTCGCAAACGCGAACGTCCCCGCGCCCTGCGCGGCGCCACCTACCAGATGGAAACCGGCTGCGGCCCGCTCTACGTCACCGTCAACGAAGACAACCAGGGCCTGTTCGAACTCTTCACCACCATGGGCAAGGCCGGCGGCTGCGCCGCCAGCCAGTGCGAAGCCATCGGCCGGCTGGTCTCGCTGGCCTGGCGCTCGGGGGTGCAGGCCCGCCAGGCGGTCAAGCAGATGATCGGCATCACCTGCCACAAGCCGGCCGGCTTCGGCGACAACCGCATCACCAGCTGCGCCGACGCGGTGGCCAAGGCGATTCAGATGCACATGCTGCAGCACGGCGAAGATGAAATCACCGTGAACCAGAACGGCGGCGCCTGCCCCGAATGCGGCGGCCCGGTGGAGCACGAAGGCGGTTGCTGCGTTTGTCACGCCTGCGGCTACAGCGAGTGCGCCTGATTATCGGCGTCTTGCCGGCAACACCTGTTTGATTGTAAAAAGGGGCAGGCTGGCCGATCGACCTGTCCCTTTTTATTTCTCCTGCTTTTGGCGAAAAAATGCTGCGTATCACCTCAAATGTCGCCATCCCCCTGAGCGAAATCGAAATGAGCGCCCACGCCGCGCAAGGCGCAGGCGGTCAGAACGTGAACAAGGTCGCCACCGCCATCATGCTGCGCTTCGACATCGTCTCGTCTTCGCTTCCCGATTTCTACAAAGAGCGGCTCCTCGCCCTCAACGACCGCCGCATCACCAAGGAGGGCGTCCTGGTCCTCAGGGCGCAAAAACACCGCACCCAGGAAAGAAACCGCGAAGAAGCCCTGGAGCGCTTGCGCGACCTGGTCCGGCGGGCCGGGGTCACCCAAGCCAGGCGCAAGCCGACCCGCCCCAGCAAAGCAGCTAAAGAGAAACGTCTGCAGAAAAAAACCCGCCGCGGGCAGATCAAGTCTTTGCGGGGGAAAATCCCCGAATAGCAATGCCTTCAAACAGCGAACGGCATGAAAAAAACCTTCCCGCCCTCCCTCTTCCGATTTCCCCCGCGCGACCCCAGCATGAAGATAAAAGACTAAGCGTAAGAGACGAAGCGATCTCCAGCTATTTTCGGCAGCTGCCCAATTTTCCCCGGAAAAAATCGAACGATCCGCGCCACGGTTTCCCGGGCCAATTATAATTGGATGGAAAAGGTGCAGTTGTCCATCAACACAAGGGAGGCCTCCATGAAACGGCTCACAATGGTCTTTGCGCTATTTCTCCTGCTGGTTCCCGCAGTCCAGGCCAAACTGACGACCGAGGAGATCAGCTACCAGGCCGGAAACACGACATTGAACGGCTATCTGGCTTTCGATGACAGCTCCAAAGAACGCCGGCCCGGCATTCTGGTGGTTCACGAGTGGTGGGGGCTGAACGACTACGCGCGGATGCGCGCGCGCATGCTGGCGGAGCTTGGCTACACCGCGCTGGCGGTCGATATGTACGGGGGCGGCAAGACCGCCTCCCACCCCGAGGATGCGGCCAGGTTTGCCGGGGAGATCAGCAAGAATCTGCCCCTGGCCCGGGAGCGTTTTCTGGCCGCGCTCGACGTCCTCAAACAGCACCCGACGGTTAACCCCGCAAAGATTGCCGCAATCGGCTACTGCTTCGGCGGCGGCATCGTACTCGCCATGGCACGCCAGGGCGTCAATCTCGATGGGGTGGTGAGTTTTCACGGCAGTATCGCCACCGAGCATCCGGCCGAATCAGGCGAGGTTAAAGCGAAAATGCTGGTATTCAACGGAGCGGCGGACCCCTTCGTGACCGAAGAACAGATTGCCAAGTTCAAAAAAGAGATGGAGACGGCCGGGGTCGCCTACCGCTTCGTCAACTTTCCCGGGGTCAAGCACAGCTTCACCAACCCCGAAGCCGACCGGTTCGGGGAAAAATTCGATCTACCCCTGGCTTACAGCCCCGAGGCGGACGAGCAGTCGTGGCAGGAGATGCAGGAATTCCTCAAGGAGATTTTCAGCCAATGAAACGCGGAAAACAGCAGGGATGATCTACCCGTGGCTGGCTGACGCGGTTCTGGTCATCCATTTGGCCTTTGTGCTTTTCGTGATTGGAGGGGGATTTTGTGCCTTGCGCTGGCCCAAGCTGGCCTGGGGGCATGTGCCGGCGGCCCTCTGGGGGGCGCTGATCGAATTGCGGAACGGGGTCTGCCCCCTGACACCTCTCGAAAACTGGTTGCGGCGCCAGGGCGACGAGGCGCAGATCGAGGGCAGCTTCGTCGAAGATTACCTGTTGCCGGTGATTTACCCCGAGGGGCTGACCCGGGAGGTGCAAATCGCGCTCGGGCTCGCCGTGATCTTGCTGAATCTGGTGGCCTACGGCCTGCTGGTCTTTCAGCGCCGTTCCCGGAAATAGCCGGTGGCCGCGGCAGCAGTGCCACCGCGGCCACCGGGATCAGGATATCACCCCAGAATTTCAGGCAGTTTCTTTGCTGCTGTAGGAACGAATCGATTCGATCTTGGCCCAATCGTAATAGCTGTTGATCGCGGTGTCGCCTTCGGTTTCGGCCAGCCGCACAAACTCTTCGCCAAGAAACAAAGTCGCCGATTCGTAGATTTTGCCCTCATTCACCTGAATTTTCACGCCCTTGCGCAGCTTGCGCGAAAGACTGCCGTGCAAAGGGCTGGAGGCGTATTCGAAAACTTTTTCCCAAGTCGCTTTCATCATGTCACCTGCTCCTGTCTGTTGATGTGTTGATGTGACGGAATAACGATACTGCGGACCGCGGTCCGCAGCGCCAAAACGCAAAAAGCCCGAAGAAAAGGGGGAATCCTTTTCCTCGGGCCTCGTTGCCTGCTCAGCTGACACGCCATTGTGTCGAATTTGGTTATCTACCACAAGCCTAACGGAGGTCAATGGTACGGACGACTTATTTTGTAACCTGTTCTGGCCAAACGAAAAAAACCCCGCGGGAACCCACGGGGTTTTTTTTCGTTCACAAGAAATCGTTATATTAGATCTTGCGCACGTTGGCGGACTGGGGACCCTTCTGGCCCTGAGTCACGTCGAACTCAACGCGCTCACCTTCGGCCAGAGATTTGAAACCGTCGCCCGAAATCGCCGAGAAGTGCACGAAAACGTCGGGACCATTGTCCTGCTCGATAAAACCGAAACCTTTGGCGTCGTTAAACCATTTAACCGTACCTTGTGCCATTCTTTTTGCTCCTTTTTGTTCCCCGCGGGAACTTTTTACCGGTATGCGGAGGTTGCCAGTCGCCACAAAAAAACCGTACAGCCAGAAAGGTCTGCACGGTTCCTAATACGGACTGACCATCAATCTGTTGGGCGAACTGCTGCCGCACACTCTTTACGATTGAGTTGTTTCTATCACGAAATCTGTCGGGAATGCAAGTAGATTTTTATGAAGAGTCTTTTTTTCGCTGCACTCTGCGGCGGAGAACCGTTTTCAGATTGACAGGCGGGTCGCGCTTCGCTTGACTTGAGGAAACCTGAAACCCGCCCCCCCCTTTTCTTCCGGCTTTCAGATCGAAAGCCCCGCTCATCATGTCGGTTATCGTGAAAATCTCTTCGCCGGCACCTTCTACCGTCACTGCCGGAAGAAAACTGCGGCGGCCCGCCGCGCCGCCGGTCACCGGCGCAAACCGAGCGAATAAGCACCGCGAGAGAGGAGCCCACTGTGTCCGAGCCCTGCCGCTGCCCCTGGGTCGATCTGACCAAACCCGACTACGTTGCCTATCATGACCGCGAATGGGGTGTTCCCGTTCACGACGATCGCACGATTTTCGAATTTCTGGTTCTGGAATCGGCTCAGGCCGGGCTGTCGTGGTACACGGTGCTGCGCAAGCGCGAAAACTATCGCCGCCTGTTCGACGATTTTTCTCCGGAGAAAGTCGCCCGCTACGGGCCGCTCGAAATCAACCAGCGCCTCCAGGATGCCGGCATCATCCGCAACCGCGCCAAAATCGAGGCAGCCGTGAACAATGCCCGCCGCTTTCTGGAAGTGCAGGAAGAGTTCGGATCGTTCGATGCCTTCATCTGGCGCTTTGTCGATGGCCGTCCCAAGGTCAACGAACTGCGCACCCTGGCCGATTACCCGGCGACCTCGCCCGAGTCGGACGCCCTGAGCCGCGACCTGAAACAACGCGGTTTCAAGTTCGTCGGCTCCACCATCTGTTACGCCCATATGCAGGCCACCGGCATGGTCAACGATCATGTCATCGGCTGTTTCCGGCGCAAGGAGATCCTCGCGGCCCTGAGCTGACTGAGGTTCAGTAAATCAGAGAGCGGTCCTGTATTTCCTTCTTGCGGCGCAGGTATTCATCTTTGGTGACGGCACCTCGCTCGAAATCTCTCTCGAGGTCCTTGAGAGCGCTTTTGTTCTGGTATTCATAGGTGGCGCCAGTGGCGCCGGCACCGACGGCCGCGCCACCGACGAAATCGCGGCTGCACCCCGCAGACAAAACCAAAAGCGCACCTAGGAAAAAGGCGAAGAGAAATGAGGATTTCATAAATGACTCCTTTGGTTTTTTTCTTTCATATCAAACGAATACCGCACTTCTTTCACAAGTCAACCGGCACTGCCCGGCCTCGCATTCCGAATAATTTTTCTCTACCAGCCACCGGTTTTTTCGGTTAATATCGGCGCGGTACAAAGCACAAACTCTTTCTTCACGGCCAGAGAATCCTCCGCCGACACCTGGACTCCCCCAAGCCCTCGCTGCCGACGGACATATTTCAACCTCTTTTCGTTCAGGGTTGCTTATGTCCCCAACCGCACTTGTTCCCAAACTCTTTACCGTTCTTCGTGAAGGTTATTCCCGTAGCCAGTTTTCCGCCGATCTGTTGGCCGGGGTGATCGTCGGCATCGTGGCCCTGCCTCTTGCCATCGCCTTTGCCATTGCCTCGGGAGTCAAACCCGAACAGGGCCTCTACACCGCCATCGTCGCCGGATTTCTGATCTCGGCCTTTTCCGGCAGCCGGGTTCAGATCGGCGGACCGACCGGGGCGTTCATCGTCATCATCTACGGCATCGTGCAGCAGTATGGATACGACGGCCTGGCCACCGCCACCCTGATCGCCGGCGGCCTACTCGTCATCATGGGGCTGGCGGGTCTCGGCACGGTGATCAAGTACATCCCCTACCCGGTCACGGTGGGGTTCACCGCAGGGATCGCCCTGATCATTTTTGCCGGGCAGGTTCGCGATTTTCTCGGGCTGGAAATGGCTTCCGTGCCGGCCGACTTCATTGAAAAATGGATCGCCTATGGCCACCATTTTGCTTCGGTCAACGGGTGGGCGCTGGCCCTGGGCACCGCGACCATCGCCGTCATCCTGTTCTGGCCGCGCCTGACCCGCCGCATTCCGGGCTCGCTGGTGGCCATCATCGCCACCACGGTGGCGGTTCAGTTTTTCGATCTGCCGGTCGAAACCATCGGCAGCCGCTTCGGCAGCGTGCCCAATACACTGCCGGCGCCGCGTCTTCCCCACCTCGACTGGCAACTGGTGCGGCAGATGTTTTCGCCGGCGGTCTCCATCGCCCTTCTCGCCGGCATCGAATCGCTGCTATCGGCGGTGGTGGCAGACGGCATGACCGAGCGCCGCCATCGCTCCAACATGGAGTTGGTGGCCCAGGGCATCGCCAACATCGTCTCGCCCATTTTTGGGGGCATTCCCGCCACCGGCGCGATTGCCCGCACCGCCACCAACGTCAAAAACGGCGGCCGGACTCCCATGGCCGGCCTGATCCATGCGTTGACGCTGCTGCTGATTCTACTCTTTTTCGGGCGCTGGGCCGCCCTGATCCCCATGGCCACCCTGGCCGGCATTCTCATCATCGTGGCTTACAACATGAGCGAGTGGCACCTGTTCGTGCGCCTCTTGCGCAGCCCCCCCGGGGACATCGCCGTCCTGATCATCACCTTTCTCCTCACGGTCCTCCTTGATCTCACAGTGGCCATTCAGGTGGGGGTGGTGCTCGCCTCGTTCCTGTTCATGCAACGGATGGCCGAAGCCACCCAGGTCGGAAAAATGACCGGCCTGCTCGATGAAAGCGAGGATGAAAACGATCCCAAGGCACTGCGCTTGCGCCAGGTTCCCGCCGCGGTAGAGGTCTATGAAGTGGCCGGCCCTTTCTTTTTCGGCGCGGCGGACAAATTCAAGAACGCTCTGGGGCGGGTTCTGGGCAAGCCCAGGGTGCTCATTCTTCGCCTGCGTCATGTGCCGGTGCTCGACGCCACCGGGCTCCAGGCGCTGGAAAACCTGCAGATGAAGACCCGCCGGGAAGGCACCCTGCTGATTCTTTCGGGGGTTGCAGCCCAACCCCGGGCGACGATGGAGCGGGCGGGGTTTCTCGCCAAAGTGGGGGAGGAAAACGTTTTCAACGATATCGATTCCGCTCTGGCTCGGGCGGCAGCAGTGGTCACGGAAAAGACCGGGGAGGCAGGAATTTAGGAAAGCCGAGTGAGGGATTCCGGCGGGTCGCTGGTCAGATCCCAGCTGCCGGTTTTCCGATTGTAATATTCCCGCGGACGAAAATGATCTTTGTAGGCCATGCGCGAGCAGCCGGGCACGTAATAGCCGAGGTAGTAGTAGCTCATTCCCTGACTGCGCGCATATTCGATTTCCTGCAGGGCGCTGAAAGTGCCGGGATTGAGGTGAGCAAAGGCGGGATCGTAGAAAAAGTAGACACTGTTCAGGCCGTTGACGCCCTGGTCGAGAAAGCCGGCCCCGATCAGTTCTCCCCGGTAATAGACCTCGGTCTGCAATGCCGGGCAGGCGGGCATGTAAAAGTTGAAGAGAAAATCTTCCTGATCGGTCTGCTGACCGAAGCGCCCTTCGCTGTGGCGGCGATACAAGTCGTAGATCTGATCGGTCAGATTGAGCGGAACGAAACGCACCTGCAGCTCATGCGCCTTTTTCAAAACCCGCCGCTGGCTGCGCGAAGGGCTGAACTCCTTCACCCGCACCCGCAGGGGTATGCATTGGCGGCAGTCGGGGCACTCGGGCCGGAAAAAGTACAGCCCGAATTTGCGCCACCCCTCCGCCAGCAGGCCCGCCATCTCCTGGGCGTCGACCCGTCCCGCCAGAAAGTAGCGGTAACTTTTCTTTAACCCGTTCAGGTAAGGGCATTCAGTCGGTTCTTCGATCTGGGCAGCCTGAAATATCTGCATGCTTGCAAAAGCCCTTTCCGTTTGCGATAGTCGAGAATTGCACAACTCTTGAATCGCGTCAATCGGGCGATTACGTATACACTCTCATGCCTTCCATCGCATCCATCGAAGAGACTCTGACGTCCCACGCCCCCCGGATTATCGAAACCGAGAGGCGCGCCCGCGCCGCCGTCGCTCTGATCCTGCGGGGAAGGGGAAACGATCCGGAAATTCTCTTCATCGAACGGGCGCGTCACGAGAACGACCCCTGGTCCGGCGATCTCGGCTTCCCCGGCGGCCGGCTCGAACCCGGCGATCCCGATCTGCGGTCTACCGCCGAACGGGAAACGAGCGAGGAAATCGGTCTCGAATTAAGGCTTCATCGCTATCTGGGGCGTCTCGATGACCTCGCCGGGGCCCACCTGCCGATTGTGGTCTCCTGTTTCGTCTACGCCATGGACCACCCGACCCCGCTCGTCTTCAGCGAAGAAGTCGCCAAGAGCTTCTGGATCCCCTTTTCTCATCTCTGCGACCCGCGCCGCCACGACAGCAGGACCGTTTATTTTCGCGGTGCCGCCCTGGTGCGGCCCGCCATCGATCTGCTGGGCCCCGGACACCGGGTTCTCTGGGGCATCACCTATCGCTTGATCGTCTCGTTTCTGGAGCTGCTGAAATGCTTTCCGCCCTCTCCCCGGAAAAAATGAGCGGGCAGCGGCGTGCCGGCGGTGAAGTCGTGACGACGGCCGAATGGGAAGCGCTGTGCCGGCGCTGCGGGCAATGCTGTTTCGAAAAAGATCTGGACCGCCGGGGGCGCGTGGTCACCACCCGCGTTTCCTGTCGCCATCTCGATATCGTCAGCCGGACCTGCCGGGTTTACCGCAAGCGTTTCGAGGTCGGAGAGGATTGTGTCAAGTTGACCCCAACCGTGGTCCGCGATGCGCTCTGGCTCCCCGAAGACTGCGCCTATGTCGAATACGTCGTAAATCGTCGGGATCGGTGACAAAATCCGGCCGATCAAGTCATGGAATTGGCTCGATCTCCGATCTGGCAACCATCACGAAAAATATTTTGAAATTAAACATTTTTAAAATTTTCTTCAATCTCACGGCGTTATCCGGGCAATACTCCATATCATTATCGAATCTTCATTTTTGGCACCGTGGTTGCAAAATCATTCCCGTAAGAACCCATCGACTTTTTGCCCCGGCGCTTACTCCTCCTGAGCCCGGGGTATTTTTTGTCCGGGGCTTCGTCTCAACCCATCCCGAGCGAAAAATCTCCGCAAAACCCGGAGTCCATCTGCTAAAATTGATCCCTCATCTCACCAGGCGTCGCCGAGGGATAATGCAACCTTTCGATCTGATGACATGCGCGGCCGGCCGCTTGACCCGATCTTGCCTCCGCAACAGGGTTTGCGCCCAGGACGACCCGGCATGAACCTCACCCCGCTGCGCAAGGCCTGGTTCGGCTGGTGCATGTACGACTGGGCCAATTCGGCCTTTGCCACCATCATCATGGCCGCCGTGTTTCCCGTCTATTTCGCCGCCCTGGTGCCGGAAGAAGGCGCCCGCATTTCCCTCTTCGGCCTCTCCCGCACCGTCCCGGCCACCGCCCTGTGGGGCTACGTCATCTCCTGTTCGATGCTGCTGGTCGCGTTGACCGCACCCCAACTGGGCGCTTTTGCCGACCGCCGCGGAGCGCGCCGCCGGCTGCTGATGGCCTGCACCCTGGTCGGCGCCGCCGCCACCTGCCTGCTGGGGCTGACCCGGCCCGGGGATTACCTGCTGGCCGCCGGCCTGTTCATTCTCGCCAACTTCGGCTTCGCCTCGGCCAACGTCTTCTACAACGCCTTTCTTCCCGCGCTGGCGGAAAAAAACCAGCTCGACCGCCTCTCCTCCTACGGCTTTGCCCTCGGTTACATCGGCGGCGGCCTGGCGCTGCTCGGCGTCTTCGGCCTGATTCAGGGGCAGGAGTTTTTCGGCTTCGCCGACAAGGGCCACGCCACCCGGGCCGGGTTCGTTCTGACCGGCTGCTGGTGGGCCCTGTTTTCCCTGCCAGCTTTTTTCTGGCTGCGCGAGAGCGTTCTGCCCAAACGCCCACCCCCTTTGGTGCACGGACTCAAACGGTACCTGGCGACCTTCGCCGAAATCCGCCGCTATCCCCAGTTGCTGCTCTTTCTCATCGCCTTTCTCTGCTACAACGACGGCATCCAGACGGTGATCGTGGTGTCCGCCATTTTCGGCAAACAAGAGTTGGGGCTGTCGCAGACCACGATTCTCGGCTGCTTTCTCATGATCCAGTTCCTGGCCATGCCGGGCACCCTGCTCTTCGGGCGCCTGGCCGAAAAGTGGACCACCAAGGGCAGCATTCTGCTGACCCTCGGGCTCTTCATCGGGGTGACGATCTACGCCTACTTCATGCAGACCGCCCTCGATTTCTGGCTGCTCGCCGCGGTCGTCGCGCTGATTTTCGGCGGCAGCCAGGCGATCAGCCGCTCCCTTTACAGCAGTTTACTGCCGAAGGACAAGTCGGCAGAGTTCTTCGGCTTCTACGCCATCAGCAGCAAATTCGCCTCGATTTTCGGTCCCCTCACCTTCGGCCTGGTGGCCGATCTGACCGGTTCGGCGCGGCTTTCGATTCTCGCGCTGGTCGCATTTTTCGGCATCGGGATGGCGCTGTTGGCCCTGGTCGATGTCGAAAAAGGACAATCGCTCGCCCAAGGAGGAGAATCATGACCACCCGTTATTTCGATCCCCCCCGTCCCCGGTTGTTCGGCCATCGCGGCTCTTCGGCCCACTACCCGGAAAATACCCTCGTGGCCTTTGCCGCGGCGGTCGAGGCCGCGATGCCTTATCTCGAACTGGACGTCTGGTCCAGCGCCGACGGCGCCGTGGTGGTGCACCATGATGAAACCCTGCAACGGATGTGCAGCGTGCAGCGCCCGATCACCGGATTGACCCTGGCAGAAATCAAGGAGCTCGACGCCGGTCTGAATTTTTCCCCCGATGGCGGCCAGACTTTTCCTTTCCGGGGTCAGGGCGTCGGCATCCCAACCCTCGCAGAGGTGCTGCGCCACTTTCCCGATACCTGCATCAATATCGAGATCAAACAATCAGCCCCACCCATCGAAGCCGCGGTTCTCAGGGTTGTTGCCGAATGCGGGGCCCGTGAGCGAGTGCTGCTCGCATCGGAAAAAGACGAGGTTCTCGCGCGGCTGCGGCCTCTGTGCGGGGAGATTCCCACCAACCTCGCCCTGGGCGAGGCGCGAAAATTTTTCGACGGGCTGCGCCAGGGCGTGCAGGACGCCCATCGCCCGCCGGGAAATGCCCTGCAGATTCCCCGCCGCTACCAGGGCCAGGACCTGATCACCCGCCATTGCGTGGCCGCCGCCCATCATCTCGGCCTCGAAGTCCACGTCTGGACGGTCAATGACGAAGCCGAGATGCGAGAACTGCTCGAACTGGGCGTCGATGGCCTGATGAGCGATCATCCCGCGAGACTGCGCCGGGTGGCGGAAGAGTGGCGCTCATCGGCTGCGAACAATTAGGCAGACAACGTCACCTTTCAGAAAACATTCCGAGGAGGAATCCATGAAAATCGTTGCCCTGCTGGCCAGCCCCCATAAACTCAAAGGCAACACCGCCGGCCTGATGAACCTGGTGATCGAGGGCGCGCAAAAGGCCGGCGCCGCGGTCGAAACCGTCTGCCTCGACGGCGCGAACGTGGGCCCCTGCAACGGCTGTGACGCCTGTCACCGGGGGGGCACCTGCGTGCAGAAAGACGAATTCGAGTCCATCAAGCAGAGGATCGAGACCGCCGATGGGGTCATTCTCGCCAGCCCCAACTACATCTTTTCGGTCAGCGCCCAGATGAAGGCGTTTATGGATCGCTGCTGCGGCATCATTCATTGCCTGTCCTTCGAGGGCAAATACGGGGTCTCGGTGGTCACTTCGGGCGGCGGCGGCGATGATCCGATCATCGCCTACATGAACCGTTTTCTACTGGTCACCGGTATCCGCCCCGTCGGCGGGGTGCATGCCACCATGGCGGCCCTGCCCGAGGGCGCATTCACCGAGAGCCAGCAGGCGCAAGCGCGAGAACTGGGTGCCGATCTGGTCAAAGCCTGGCGCGAAAAACGTACCGATATCGGGGTCGAGCAGGCCATGCGTGATTTTCGCCAGCGCATGAAAGAGCTGGTTTTCTGGAAAAAGGAGGAGTGGCTTTACGAGTACAAGATCTGGAAAAATCGCCACATCGAGGCTGAAAATCCCGAATGAAGGCCCGTCGGCGAAGAATCCCCCCGTAGAATGCGGGGGGATTCTTCGTTGGATCCGGTCACGAATCCGACCGATCCTGAAAAACGGTGGTTTTCTTCAGATCTGATAGCTGAAATAATCGGAGACGCGGTAGTCGAAGAGCGAGACGTACCCCTCGAGTACGCGACCGCTGAAATGCGAACGGGAGCCATGATCAAACCCCTCGAACTGCCGCCCGGAAATATGCAGACAGATGTGATGGTCGGTGCGGTCGATCAGGCAGAAGCTGGTTCCTTTCGCCGGTCTCTTGACGTTGCACGCCAACTGCGAAGTATGCAGGGAAATTCTCGGCATCACCAGGTCAAACCCAGGCACCAGAAAGATTTCACGGCTGCGGTCGTAGATTCTCGTCGGCCGCCCGTCGCAAATGAGATTGCCGGCAATATAGGCGATCATCGCCCTGGTATCCCCGTTCATTTCGCTCCAGCCCCCCTTATCGGTGTTCCATCGAGGCGCCAAAAGATTCTGCATGCAATTCATTAATACTTTTCCCATATCAAGTTTTTTATTCCAAAAAAATCCGTAAACACTTTATCCGCCCGCCACACCCATTTCAAGTCAAATAATGAGGCCCGGCCGAGATCAATTGCGGGGGATGCCGATCAGATAGGTCACCGGAATGGGATACCCGGTAGAGCGCTCTCCAATCTGCCATTCGAAGAGGTTCTCTCCCAACCCTGCAACAATCTGCTCCAGTTCGTGAGGCCGGTAACTGCGCAAACAGGAGGCAAGCCCATCGTAGAAGGAGATCAGGGGGATGAGCGGCACCAGATACGTCCAGAAAAGTCGCGAGAAAGGCACAGGGCGGAAAAAGGGGACGATGAGCCAATGCGCCACCGGTACCAGGCAGGTCAGCAGCAAACCGCGAACAGAGCGATGGGACATTTCGAACAGGGCCACTCCCGTCCCTTTCTCGACCGCTTGGCGAAGGATTTGCGTCAATTCCTGCGGATCAAAGTGATGGGCCGCGGTGAAGAGGGTAAAAAAACCATCCAGTTCTTTCCCTGGGTTGCGGGCGTCAACCGGTTCCGGCCATCTCTTGACTTGCTGCGGGAATTGTTTCTCGCTCGCGGAGAGCGCATCATGATTGGGATAAAGGTCAGTCAGAATAATCTTCAAATCAACGGTCAACTCGCGGCTCTTGTCGCGCAATAAGTTGCGCCAGGCTCCCCCTGCACCAGCACAGAGGTCAATGATGCGGTAAGCGCCACTGCGGCGTATTGCGTCCATCAGTAACGGTTCTACGGTGGCATATGGATCAAACAAGGTGATGAGATGCTGCAGAAATTCAGTCGCTCCATCGCGCAGGACGACAGGACACCACCTCTGATCTTCGATTTCGGGAAGGTTTATTCGACGCATCCGGGCAATAATAGCGCAGTTGGGCAGGGCGAAGAGATCCCCTATGTTGACGTGCCGTTTTCCTGCCGATGATGTATGGGTAAACTCACAGGCTCCCGGCAATGGCCTATTGAATTCAGAGGCGCTTTTCTCCGGGTAATTCCAGGGAGGAAAGAAAAACTTCGAAATCTTGCGGTCTTGGCGCGTCGACCACGATCCTCGCGGCGGTCAGGGGCGGTCAAAAGCAAGGCGCGCGGCATGGAGAAGATGACGGGTAACGGCTCTTTCGTGCCCACCCAGCGCGATGAACCCGGGGCCGCCGTAAAGGATGTCGCCCAACAGCGGGAACCCCTCCCCGGCGAGGTGCGCCCGGATCTGAGGAGTACGCCCGGTGCGGGGCCGGGCTTCAATCAGGGCCATTCCCGGCCCACGAGCGAGGGTGGCGAAGTCGGTTTCGGCCGGCTGTCCGCCGCTCACTGCCAGCGTGTGTCCGCGAATTTTGCTCTTGAGGCGATTTTTGACGCTGAAGATTGCGGGCGGGTCGCCGGTCCAGATAAAGATCAAGCCGCTCACCCGCCGCCGCGGGTTCAACCACGAGTCTGCGCCTTGCCCCGTTGAAAGACATGGTTTCTGCCGATCAGGCTTCCCTCCAACCCCTGCTCTCCCACGCGCTCCACCTTTGCTGACATGCGGGTCGGTCAACCTCGTGGTCCAGGCAGGTCGAGAGGTGCGGCTTCCTAATTGGTCCGCTCGGTTATTTTTCCCGCGTCATCGGAAATGATGACTTCCACCCGCCGATTCTGCTGGCGGCCCGCCACCGTGTCGTTGGTGGCGATGGGATAGGATTCCCCATAACCCTTGACCCGGATTCGATCGGAGCCGATCCCTTCGTTGAGCAGCGCATTTTTTACCGATTCGGCACGCTTTTCCGATAGCTGCCGATTGTATTCTTCGGTCCCCGTACTATCGGTGAACCCCTCGATCAACACCTGGCGCTCGGGGTATTCTCGCAGAAAATCAGCCAAGTTATCCACCGTGCGCAAACCACCGGGGTTGAGTTGGGCCTTGTTGACGTCGAACAAAATATCTCCCAGCGTCAGAACCAGCCCACGCGGTGTTTGCTTCGCCTGCAGTTCTGCCAGCTGCACCTCCAACTGGCGGGCTCGTTCCTGCGCCGCCTCCATCGCGCGGACCTTCTCTTCGGCCTGCAGTCGGGCCATCTCAGCCCGCTCGATGGCACTTTTAATCTCGGCTTCGCGCGCCGAGAGCAGAACCTGGGCGCGCTGTGCGCCGGCCTCTTCAACCACGGCTTCCGCCTCCCGCAAATCGGCAAGCTCCTGAGCCATCGCAGCTCGTTGCCGGGCAAGATAGGAATAATGTTCAACGGTCGTCTCCTCAGCGCCCGCACTCCAGGCGGATTGCGCCTTGGTGAGCGCCTCTTTGGCTTCGGTGAGCTCTACCGGGGCATACTGATTGACGTCGGGGTCGCTCTGGGCGGTTGAATACGCATCCTGCGCCCGCAGCAGGGCTTGGTTTTCCGTTTTTGCCGCGCAGCCCGCCAGAAGCAGAATGAGCAACCCGGTCAGGGCCCGAAACCACCATCGATTCAAAACGACAGATTTCATTATGATCTCCTGTGCACGAAAAAACCTCGGTTCCAATCGGAAACCAATCGCAATCCATCCCGAGTTCGCGAATGGACGCTGATCATCTGTTCCGGTCGATCTCCTGCTGCAGAATTTCAATGCTCTTTTTCAGTTCCTCAGCGGCTTTCTGGGTTTTCACCCTGCGCGATTTGACCTCGGCCAAGCGCGCATCGACCTCGGCCTCTTCGGCAAACCGGCGGGCCTTTTCATACTCCTCGTTCTCCATGGCCGCTTCGGCCTGCTTGATCTTCTCTTGCGCAGAGCGAAATTCAACGGGCGCGAGCCGTTGGGCACCGGTATTTTCAGCGCCGGTAACCGCCGCTTTAGAAACTCTCATCTGTTCGGTGGGCGGTGCAGTACCGGCGCATCCGCCCAGAGACAGGCTACCGGCAAGCAGCAATGCACCCAGACAAGTCATCAGTTTCATGCGTTTTCTCCTTTCCATCGCAGATGAGAACCGCGGCGAAGCTCATCATTTAAGTTGTGCAGCCGATTCATTTCCCGACCCAACCGATCCCAATGCGACACGAAATCGCCACCGCTGGCATGCAGTACCTAACCGCTCAAAATCATCGGCCGACCATCGATCTGCTTCACCGGCAAAGAGGCTCCCGGCAAAAATCCCACATCCGATCCCTTCGTGATGTAAAAATTCGGCGCACCTCCTCCCCGCGACCATCGTCTATCGGATGTTTTTCATTTAATTAACCTATATCGCATAGTCGGTCCTTGCGCAATGGCACCCGAAAAAATCTTCCATCAGGGCTTAATACAGCAGTGGTTTTTGCCGCATGTCCAGGAAATTTGTAAAGAGGTTTTAAGTTTTCCGCATCCCCGAGAACGACTCCCGTGTAACATGAAATTTACCAGGGCGTTTCGTTTGAAGATCCCAGGGGTGACTGAAAAGACAAGAAATCCTGGGGGGTTGGAGCGTTGATCACGACTTTCTCCCCGGTCACGGGATGTTTGAGGGTCAGGCCGGCGGCATGGAGAAGGTGGCGGTGGACGGCCGTCTCCCGTCCGGCCAACGGGATAAAGTCGGGGCCGCCGTAGAGCGTGTCGCCCAGCAGGGGAAATCCCTCCCCGGCGAGATGCGCCCGGATCTGGTGGGTGCGGCCGGTGCGGGGGCGGGCTTCGACCAGCGCATATCCAGGCCCCCGGACCAGGGTGGTGAATTCGGTTTCGGCAACCTGGCCGCCGCGGGTGACGGCTACGGTACGTCCGCGTTTTTTGGCCGCGAGATTGTTTTTCACGACAAATTTCGCCGGCGGCCCGCCGGCCACCAGGGCGAGATAGGTCTTTTGCACCTCGCGGTGGCTGAACTGGCGGGAGACTTCGAGGTTAGCTTCGGAGGTCAGGGCGAAGAGCAGCACCCCGCTGGTGTCCTTGTCGAGACGATGGAGCAGGATCGGGGGATTCTCGCTGCGGCCGAGATGTCCCGATACCAGGTCGAGGGCATTGCTCTCGCTGTCGGTGGTGCGGTGCGCTGCGATCCCGGCCGGCTTGTTGATCGCGAGCAGAACATCGTCCTGAAAGATGATCTCGGGAGGCGTTTTCGTGTTTGCAGCGTCGGTCTCCATCGTGGCGACGAGCCGCTCGCCACCGACCAGCAGATATCCGGCCCGCCGCACCACCTGCCCGTCGAGGATCACCCGCCCGCCGTCAAGGGCGCGCTTGACGCGCTTGCGCGAAACGCCCGCGAGGCTGCGGGCCAGATAGAGATCGAGTCGCTCGCCCGTCGCGGCAAGCTCTACCACCAGTCTGAAGGTTGCTTGGGGGATAGACATCTTTTCAGCCGATTAGCCTCCCCTCCAGCCCCCGCTCCCCCCATCGCTCCACCTGCACCCGCACGGTCTGGCCGGCCAGATCGGCGGCCCCGGAAAAAAGCACCGTCAGGTAATTGCGCGACAGGCCCTTGCGCAAGCCGCCCTCGCTTCCGCCCTCCACCACGACTTCGAGTTCGCCGCCGACAACGCCCTCGGCGAAGGCGCGGGTCTTGGCCCCGCCCAAAGTCCGCAGGCGCGCGGCCCGCTCTTTGGCCACATCGCCCGGCACCTGGTCGGGCATGGTGGCGGCCGGAGTACCGGGGCGCCTGCTGAAAGGAAAGACGTGCAGGTGGGTCGCCGGTAGCTCGTCGATGAAGCGGCAGGTGTTGGCGAATTCCTCCTCGGTCTCCCCGGGAAAGCCGACGATCACGTCGAGCCCGATCGCCGCGTCGGCGATGCGCCCACGGATGCCCTGCACCAGCTGGCGAAAGAATGCGGTGTCGTAGAGGCGGTTCATGCGCTGCAGTACGGCATCGTCGCCCGACTGCAGGGGGATGTGGAAATGGGGACACACCACCTGCGAGCGCGCCACCTGATCGACCAGCGTGGTTGGGATTTCCGTCGGCTCGATGGACCCCAAGCGCAGGCGGCGGACAGCGGTTTCCTCCTCGATGCGCGCTACCAGTTCACGCAGCGAGGTCGAGGGCGAGAGATCGGCGCCGTAGCCGCCGATGTGGATGCCGGTGAGCACGATTTCGGGGTAGCCGCCGGCGACCAGCTGCCGCACCTGCTCCAGCGTCCGGTCCGGTTCGAGGGAGCGGCTGCGGCCGCGGGCATGGGGGATGATGCAATAGCTGCAGAAGGCGTCGCAGCCGTTCTGAATCTGCACGAAGGCGCGGCTGCGTTCGGCGAAGCGCGACAGTGACAGGGGCACCGCCTCGCGCGCCTGGCGGATATCGGACACCCGGATCTGGGGGGTGTCGGCCACATCGTGCAGCAGGTCGAGAAACTCCTTCTTCTCCGCGTTGCCGATCACCAGCGCGACCCCGGGGATGCTCACCAGCTTGTCGGGCGCGACCTGGGCGTAGCAGCCGGTCACCACGATGCGCGCCGCCGGATTCAGGCGCCGGGCGCGGCGGATCAGGTTGCGCGACTGGCTGTCGGTGGCGGCGGTGACGGTGCAGGTATTGACGATCACCAGCTCGGCCCCGTCCTCGAAGGGCACCACCTCGTAGCCGGCGGCAAGGAGGCGCTCTTCCATGGCGGCCGACTCGTACTGGTTGGTCTTGCAGCCGAGGGTGGTGAGAGCGACTGTCGGCTGCTTCATGCGATCCATCCTCCCCCCAGCACCTGGTCGCCGTCGTAGAAAACGACGGCCTGGCCGGGGGTGACGCCTTTTTGCGCCTGCGCGAAGCGCACCTCCGCCCGCCCCTCGGGGAGCGGCGTGATGGTGGCGGGCACTTCGTGGTGACGGTAGCGGATGCGGCAGGCGGCCGGCAGCGGGCCATCCGGTTTAGAAATGTGCCAATTGCAGTCGCGCACGATGAGACGGTCGCGCTCGAGATGTTCTTTTTCGCCGACGATGACCTGTTTCTTCACCGGATCGATACCGACCACGAACAGGGGCGCCCTCCAGCCGATGCCCAGGCCCCGGCGCTGGCCGATGGTGTAGCGGTAGGTGCCCTGGTGGCGCCCCAGCACCTGGCCCGAGACGTGAACGATGTCGCCATCCATACGGCCCGCACCGCGCTCCTCCTCGATAAAGCGCACATAGTCGCCGTCGGGGACGAAGCAGATGTCCTGGCTTTCGGCCTTCTCCGCGACCTTGAGGTTGAGCCGCGCGGCGTGGGCGCGCACCTCGTCCTTGCTCATGGCGCCAAGGGGAAAGAGCACCCGCCCCATCTGCTCCTGGGTCAGGGTGAAGAGAAAGTAGCTCTGGTCCTTGGCCGGGTCGAGCCCCTTGCGCAGCCAGAAGCCGTCCTGGTGCCGCTCGATGCGGGCGTAGTGGCCGGTGGCGAGAAAATCGGCCTCGAGCTCGCGGGCCTTGCGCAGCAGCAGGTCGAATTTGAGCACCTGGTTGCACAACACGCAGGGGTTGGGGGTACGGCCGGCGAAGTATTCGTCGCAGAAGTTGTCGATCACCGCCTGCTGGAACTGCTTTTCGAAGTTGATCACGTAGAAGGGAATCCCCAGCCCCTCGGCCACCCGGCGCGCGTCATAAACGTCGTCGAGAGAGCAGCAGGTGCCGAAGGTTTCGCCATTCTTGGCGGTGAAGCTGGAGTAGTCCCAGATCTGCATCGTCATGCCGATCACCTCGTGCCCCTGCTCCTTGAGCAGGGCGGCGGTGACCGACGAGTCGACGCCGCCGCTCATGGCGACGACGATGCGTTTTTTATCAGAACTCATGTGGCACCACAGAGAACACAGAGAACACAAAGAAAACAGAGAACTCTCTTCAGGGATTCTCTCTGTGATCTCCGTGCCCTCTGTGGTTCAGGATTGTTTCGGGTACGCTCTTAAGCGTTCTTTTCCTTGTAATTCTTGATCGCCTCGTGCAGGGCGTCGGCCGCCAGGTTGCTGCAGTGCATCTTGTTGGCGGGCAGGCCGTCGAGCGCTTCGGCAACCGCCGCGTTGGTCAGCTCCATCGCTTCGTCGAGGGTCTTGCCGATGGCCATCTCGGTCACCATCGACGAGGTGGCGATCGCCGCGCCGCAGCCGAAGGTCTTGAACTTGACGTCCTTGATCACGTTGTCTTCCACCTTGAGAAAGATCTTCATGATGTCGCCGCAGGAGGCGTTGCCGACTTCCCCTACCCCGTCGGCGTTTTCGATTTCACCCACGTTGCGGGGGTTGCTGAAATGGTCCATGACTTTTTCGGTGTACATGAGGTGTTCTCCTTGAGAGTCGGTCAAAAATGACGCAAGAAAAAGGATTTCCGAAAAAAAACCAAACCCGCCGTTGGGTTATTTGTTTCCGGGGTACAGAGGGCTCATGGCCCGCAGCCGCTCGACGATGGGCGGCAGAATCTCGAGAATATAGTCGACGTCTTCCTCGCTGCTGTCGGGCCCGAGGCTGAAGCGGGTGCTCGAATGGGCCAGGGCGATGTCGACCCCCATCGCGCCCATGACGTGCGAGGGCTCGAGGGAACCCGAGGTGCAGGCCGACCCGGAAGAGGCGGCGATGCCCTTCATGTCGAAATTGAGCAGCAGCGACTCGCCCTCGATGTAGGCGAAGCTGACATTGAGGGTGTTGGGCAGCCGTTTGGTCGGATGGCCGTTGACCTTGACTTCGGGAATCCGGGAACGGATGCCCTCTTCAAGCTTGTCGCGCAGCCCCTGGAGGCGCGCGGCGTGCTCTTCGATGTTCTGACCGGCGAGCTCGCAGGCCAGTCCGAGCCCGACGATGCCGGCCACGTTGTGGGTGCCGGCGCGGCGGTTGCGCTCCTGGTGCCCACCGTGGATCAGGGGTACCATGCGGGTGCCGCGGCGGATGTAGATGGCGCCGACCCCCTTGGGGGCGCCGATCTTGTGTCCCGAGAGCACCAGCAGGTCGACCCCGGCCTGCTGCACGTCGACGGGGAGCTTGCCGATCGCCTGCACCGCGTCGGTGTGCAAACGCACCTTGTACTTGCGGGCGATCTTGCCGATCTCCTCGACGGGAAAGATGGTGCCGGTTTCGTTGTTGCCCCACATGGCCGAGATCAGGATGGTCTTCTCGGTAATGGCCGCTTCGAGCTCGGCCAGGTCGATCATCCCGTCTCGGTCGACGGGCAGAAAGGTCACCTCGCAGCCGCTCTTGGCGAGAAACTCGCAGGTTTCGAGTACCGCGGGATGCTCCACCGCGGTGGTAATGATGTGGTTGCCCCTGTCCTTGAGCGCCTCGACGGTGCCCTTGAGCGCCAGGTTGTCCCCCTCGCTGCCGCAGGAGGTGAAGACGATCTCGGCCGGCGAGCAGTTGATGAGCTTCGCCACCTGCTCACGGGCCTTCTCCACCGCGCCGCTGACTTCCCGCCCCGCCCAGTGCACGCTCGAGGGGTTACCGAACTGGTCGCGGTAAAAAGGGAGTATCGCTTCGACCACCTCCGGGCGCACCGGGGTGGTGGCGTTGTAATCCATGTAGATTTTTTTCACGGTCAAAATCCTCCACTAATATTCGATAACAGATCGCGGATAAGAGGTTTTATTGCACATCGCGGGCGCCCAGACGTTCGCGTGCCTCGCGGGTCAGGTCTTCTAAAGTAATCGACGAAAGAAAAGCCCGGATCTTCTCGCCGAGCCCCTGCCACACCGTATGGGTGATGCATTGATCAGTGCAGGCGCAGGTGCCGTCTTCCTCCATGCACGATACCGGAACCAGGGTCTCCTCCACGCTGTCGATGATCTGATCGACCTGAATCTGCTCGGCCGGGCGTGCGATGACGTAGCCACCGCCAGGGCCACGCACGCTCTTGACGATCTTGCCGCGGCGCAGCTTGACGAACAGCTGCTCAAGATAGGTCAGGGAGATGCTCTCGCGAGCGGAGATATCCCTGATCGTCATCGGCGCTCCGTCGCTGTTGAGATTGAGGCTGACCATGGCCCGCACGGCGTATTGTGCTTTGGTCGAGAGTCTCATGGCGTCAACCGGCTGCTTTTTCTTTTTCGTGGGTCTGCGCGTCGCTGCCGCCCGCAGGGGCAGCTTGGTCTCGTTGCGCCGAGGCGAGCTGCTCGCTCAGGTCCTTGACCTTGCGCTCCAGCGCCCGCACCTGATCGAACAGGCAGGAAATGGCCTTGGCCTCGGGGTCGGGGAGTTGGTCGTGGCCGAGATCGACCTTTTCTTCGACTTTCTTCCCGCCCGAAATGACCATCCGCCCCGGCACCCCGACCACGGTGCTGTTGGGGGGAACCTCCTTGACCACCACCGAGTTCGAGCCGATCTTGCTGTTGTCGCCCACGGTGAAGGGACCGAGAACCTTGGCCCCCGAACCGATGATCACGTTGTTGCCCAGGGTCGGATGACGCTTCTCCTTGGCCCAGCTGGTGCCGCCGAGGGTCACGCCGTGATAGAGGGTGCAGTTCTCACCGATCTCGGCGGTCTCGCCGATGACCACCCCCATGCCGTGATCGATAAAGAACCCTTTGCCGATTCTGGCCCCGGGGTGAATTTCGATACCCGTCATAAAGCGCCCGATATGCGACGTGAAACGCCCGAGAAAATAGAATTTTCGCGTCCACAAGGCGTGAGCCATACGGTAGAAGAGCAGCGCATGAAAACCAGGGTAACAGAAAACCACCTCGGCCACGCCGCGCACCGCCGGGTCTCGATCAAATACCGCCCTGATGTCGTCTTTGAGAGTTTCAAACATGCCGCTGGGGCTCCTTTTCCTGCGCTGGGTTGCCGATTTTTTCGAGTATTAAAAAGTCAATAACATACCTGATCAAAACTGTCAATTATTCCGACGAAAAAAACGGACCGATCGCAAAATGCCGATCGATCCGTTCAACAGACTGTTATGATTTGAAAAACGCCTAAAAAACCTCTTCCCGCGCCCTGGGCAGATGAAAGGAAAATCGCGTCCCCCGACCCACCTGGCTGGTGGCGGTGAGCCGCCCGCCATGAGCCTCAACGATGGCTTTGCACAGCGACAGCCCGACCCCGCAGCCCGCCCCTTCGACCAGAGCCTTCTCCGGGGTACAGTCTCCCAGCAGTTTCTTTAAGTCATCGGCGGCAATACCGACACCGGTATCCTCCACATGCACAAGAACCTCCTGCGCCGTTTCCTGCACCACCAGGCAGACCTTGCCGCCGGCGGCGGTAAAGCGCATCGCGTTGCCGACCAGGCCCAGAAGAAGCCGCTGAATCGCGGCGGCATCGAACCACGCCCAGCAGGCCGCAGGCGGCATGTCCCATTGAAAGACCAACCCCTTGGCCAGGGCCTCGGGCCAGGTCTGCTCGTACACCTGGCGCAAAGCCACGCGCAGGTCGCGGGCGCCGATATCCAACCGGGGATGTCCCGAGACATAATGGGAGAGATCGAGCAGGTCGCCCATCAGGCGACCCATCTCCTCGCAGCTGTCGATGACCTTGTCGAGATAGTCCTGCTGCTCGGGTTCAAGGTTGTCCGTACCGGCGTCTCTGATCAACGAGCTGAAGCCGTGCACGACCGCCACCGGGCAGCGCAGGGCATTGATCGCCTGAAACGTGAAGCGATCGCACCGGTGCACGACCCGCTGCAGCTCTTGCCGACTTTCGCGAACCTCTTCGGCGATGCCGGTGGCGCCGCGAAGCATCTGGGCGAACATGAACGCCATCAATTGGCAGAAGAACAGTTCTTCGCGGGACAGTTCGGGATTGGCTTCGGTGAATCGCAAAACCAGGGCGCCATGAACGCTGCCGTCGACAACCACCGGCAACACCAGTAGCGACTGAAAATCTTTGCTCCTGAGCTGCTCCCGCACCGGCGCCATCAGCGACGACTGCCGAACATCGGTGATCACCACCGGGTTGGCGGTGCGCATCACTTCGCACAGTTCGGGATAATTCCCGAGATCGAGCCGCCAACCGGCAACGGAGGCCGTATCGCTCGAAGCGACGACATAGGCTTGGCTTTGCTCCTGCTCGAGCAAGGCGACCGAACAGCGCTGCAACTGTTTGAAGCGGGAAATCTCGCACAGGACCTGCTGCATCAACTGGAACCGGTCCCCCGACATCGCCGGAGGCCGGGCATGGGAGATTCCGCCCTCCACCATCGTCGGGGCCTCGCACCGGGCAAGGGCCTGGCGACGACTGATACAGGCCCGCAAGCGGGGCAGGACATCGTCGAGCCGCCACGGCTTGGTCAGGTAATCATCCACCTGCAGCACAAAGGGGTCGAGGCCGCCGGGCGGCCCGCCGGAGACCGTGCTCAAGACGATGGCGGTTCGAGCCAGGCGGGGTTCCTCGCGCAGGGCCCGCAAGCAATCTTGCGGATGAAAATCAGACAGGTTGAGGTCGAGAAGAAGGATGTCGGGGGGAGAAGAACGGGCGAGACGAAAAGCGTCGGCGAAGGTCGCCGCTCGAATGGCGGCAAACCCCTGGGTGGAAACAAGGTCCCTGAATTCCTGCGCAGCAGGATCAGAATCGGCGATCACCATTGAGGGAATCACCATGCGCCCTCCCTGCGTACCATGAATCAACCATTAGAATCGAAGGAATACATGAAGCGGATAAGTCTGTCAGGCAACCACTGCAGGGCTTGTGCCAGCAGTTGCGCCCGGATCGCACCGGTTTTTTCCATTGACCGGAGCATATGGGTAACCAGCCGTTTTCCTTCCAGGTTTCCTGTTGAGCCGGCACCCGGATCCGGAGAGTCGTAATCCATGAACTCGAAATAATCGGTGCGCTGGCCACGCAAGATCCCGCCAAAACCCCGGGGGCTGCGCCATTTAACCGCCAGGGACGATTTCTTTATTAATTAAGTTCTCCCTTTCTTCAACGACTCTCCCGCCGGTCCCGCCAATGAAAAAAGCCTCCCCGGAACAGGGAGGCTGCGGCGGGGAATAGAGCTTTTCGATCAGGAAAAAATCAGTGCCGGGTTGCCGATGGGCCGATTTCGTTCAGGAGCGCCTCGGCCCGGGGGATATCCTCCTCGGCCACGAAAATTTCCGACACTCCGCTGGTCTCGGCCGGATCGGGGCGGAGGAAGAATTCGATGCCCGCTCGCCGCAGGAGTCCCACGATATCCGCCTGTTCGGCAACGCTGCCGGGGTCGTAGAAACGTACCATGTCACAACCTCCTTTCCATTGTTTTTTCACCGCGAAAAAAGTTTACCAGGAAACCGCAAGATTCTCAAAAACCATTGGATCAGCGTCTTTTTTACAAAAAAAGCCGATACGCCGGATTCCGGGTTTCCTCGTCAAAGCGGTAGCCGAGCCCGGCCAGAAAGTCCGGCAGTGACGCCTCTTCCGCTTCGGGAATCTCGAGACCGATCAGCACCCGCCCGAAATCGCCCCCCTGAGTGCGGTAATGGAACAGGGAGATGTTCCAGCTCTCCCCCATCGCCTCGAGAAACCGCCCCAGCGCGCCGGGACGCTCCGGAAACCAGAAGCGAAAGAGCCGCTCGCGCCCGACTTCGGGCGCGCGGCCGCCGACCATGTAGCGGATGTGGGTCTTGGCCAGCTCGTTGTCGGTCAGGTCGAGATTGGCGAAACCGTCTTCGTTGAGCCGACGGCCGAAGGCAAAGCGCTCCTCCTCGTCGCGGATGGCGATACCGACGAAGATATGGGCCTCGCGGCGGCCGGCGAGACGGTAGTTGAACTCGGTGATGTTGCGCCCCTCCACGTGCTCCTGGCAGAAGCGGCGCAACGCTCCGGGCTGCTCGGGGATGGTCACCGCAAACAGCGCCTCCTGCTTTTCGCCCACCAGGGTGCGCTCGGCCACGTAGCGCAGGCGATCGAAATTCATGTTGGCGCCCGAATTGACCGCCACCAGGGTCTGGCCGCCGACCCTGGTGCGCCGAACGTATTTCTTGAGTCCGGCCAGCCCCAGCGCCCCGGCCGGCTCGACGATGGAGCGCGTCGCCTGGTAGACGCTCTTGATCGCGCTGCACAGCTCGTCCGTATCGACGCGGATGATCTCGTCGACGTGGCGCCGGCACAGATCGAAGGTGAGCTTGCCCACCTCGCGCACCGCCACGCCGTCGGCAAAAATCCCCACCGAATCGAGCTTGAGTCGGCGTCCCGCCTCGAGGGAGCGGGCCATGGCGTCGCTGTCGGCGGGCTCGACCCCGATCACCTTGACGTCGGGCCGCAGCGCCTTGAGAAAGACCGCCATCCCGGCGATCAGGCCCCCGCCGCCCACCGGCAGAAACACCGCGTCGAGGCGCCCGGCGCTCTGGCGCAGAATCTCGTCGGCCACGGTCCCCTGGCCGGCGATCACCAGTTCGTCGTCGAAGGGATGGATGAAGGTCATGCCCGTCTCCTCCACCAGCCGGGCGCAATAATCGGCGGCCTCCGAGTAGCTGTCGCCATGCAGAATGGTGCGCGCGCCGAAGCTTGCCACCGCGTCGATCTTGATCCGGGGAGTGGTGGCCGGCATCACGATGGTCGCCGCGATGCCGAGCTTGCGCGCCGAAAAAGCCACGCCCTGGGCATGGTTACCGGCGGAGGCGGCGATCACGCCGCGGCTGCGCTCTTCGTCGGAGAGGTGGGCGATCTTGTTGTAAGCGCCGCGCAGTTTGAAGGAGAAGACCGGCTGCAGGTCCTCGCGCTTGAGCAGCACCCGGTTGCCGAGAGCGCGCGACAGCCCGGGCGCCTCTTCCAGCGGGGTCTCCACCGCCGCCTCGTAGACCCGCGAGGTCAGAATCAATTTGAGAAAACGCTGCATAAAACAATCCCCTGGAAAAAGTTGCGATTTCCAGGGGATAGCATAGAACGGCGCGGGTTGTCACGTTTGACGATGGGGTGGTCAGTGGTCAGAAGCTTAAAAGGCGTTTGGCCGGTTTTGCCTGTTTGCCGGTTTTGCCAGTTGAAAGGCTTTAGGCATAGAGGCGTTGCGCCGGCATAACCGGCATAACCGGCTTAACCAGCTTAACTGGCTTAACTGGCTTAACTGGCTTAACTGGCTTAACTGGCTTAACTGGCTTAACTGGCTTAACTGGCTTAACTGGCTTAACTGGCTTAACCGGCTTAACCAGCTTAACTGGCTTAACCGGCTTAACCGGCTCAACGCCTTTCGCCCTCTCACCGCTCGAGAATCATCGCCGCGGCCATGGCGCCGGCGGCGCAGATGGAGACCAGGCCGTATTTCGCGTCGCGGCGGGCCATCTCGTTGGCCAGCGTGGTGACGATGCGGGTACCGGTGGCGCCGAAGGGATGCCCCACCGCGATCGAGCTACCGAGCACGTTGAGCTTCTCCGGGTCGACCCGGCCGATGGCGGGCTCTTTCCACCCCTGCTCCCAGGCCTTGAGATTGCAAGCGACCTGGGCGCCGAAGGCCTCGTGCACCTCGATGAGATCCACCTGCTCCAGAGTCAGGCCGGTGCGCGCCAGCAGGCGCGGTACCGCCAGCGCCGGCGCCATGAGCAGACCGTCCTCGGGGTTGATCGCAGCAAATTCCACCGCCTTGATGAAAGCCAGCGGCTCGAATCCTTCAGCCGCCGCCCGCTCCTCCGCCATCAGCAGCAGGGCCGAGGCGCCGTCGGTCAGCGGGCTCGCGTTTCCCGCGCTGATGGTCCCCTTGCCGCCCCGGTCGAATACCGGCGACAGCTTGCCCAGCTTTTCGAGGCTGGTGTCGGCGCGCACGATGGTGTCCCGGTCGACGCGGTTCAAGGGAAAGATCTCCGCCTTCAGCCGGCCGTCGGCGGTGGCGGCGGCGGCGCGCTGATGGCTGCGCAGAGCGATTTCATCCTGCTCCTGGCGCGTCACCTTCCATTCCTTGGCCGTGATTTCGGCGTGCTGCCCCATGGTCAGGCCGGTGGAGGGCTCCTTGACCGACAGGGCGTGGGGCTTGAAATGGCGCGGGCGCAGCTTGAGCAGAGCCTTGATCTTATCGCCGGTCTCCCGCGCCATCCCCGCTTCCATGAAGATGCTGGTCGCCTCGCGCCCGAACAGCAGCGGGGTGTTCGACATCGACTCGACACCGCCGGCAATCCCCACCTCGTGTCTCCCCACCGCGATCGCATCGGCCACCGCCATCATGGCGTGAATGCCGGTGATGCAGTTGTTCGACACCAGGTCGGCATGGATACTGTTGGGCAGTTTGAGATCGAAGACGATTTCCCGCGCCAGGTTCGAGATGCGCGGGTCGTGGATGACCCGCCCCCAGGTCAGGCGCTCGATTTTTTCGGGCGCCAGCGCAAACTTTTCCAACAGCCCCTTGACCGCGTGGCTCGAGAGCTTGAGGGTGCCGATGTCGCGAAACTGGGCGCCCGCCTTGACGAAGGGCGTGCGCATGCCGCCGATGATCGCGACCCGATTCTGCGAAGTGTTCATGAGCGTCATCCTTTGTGATTCGGGGTGGCAAGAAGCTTAACTCGCGTTAAATTATACCGCATTGAAATCACTCCGCTTAAGTGTCGACAAAACTGTATACAGTATTCTATAATACCGCCCGCTGGAGGTTGTATGGGCGCCCCTTCCCCTTCAGGGCGGGCGCAGATTTCAATACCCGTGAGCAAAGGAGAGAAGACATGCCGGATTTCAAGTACCAGGAGCCTTTCCCGCTGAGCAAGGACCAGACCAAGTACTACAAGATCCCCGATTCCGAAAAATTCGTCTCGGTGGCCGACTTCGACGGCAAGGAAGTTCTCAAGGTCGATCCCCAGGCCCTCACCGCATTGGCCAACCAGGCGATGAAAGACGTCTCCTTCCTCCTGCGCCCCGAGCACAACGAGCAGGTCGCCAAGATCCTGCGCGACCCGGAATCCTCGCCCAATGACCGCGGGGTGGCCATGGCCTTCCTGCGCAACGCCGAAATCTCCGCCAATTTCGAGCTGCCCCTGTGCCAGGATACCGGCACCGCCACTGTCGTCGCCAAGAAGGGCCAGCAGGTCTGGACCGGCGTCAAGGACGAAGAGCTGCTCGCCAAGGGCATCTACCAGACCTACACCGAGGAGAACCTGCGCTACTCGCAGACCGTCGCCCTCGACATGTACCAAGAAAAAAACACCGGCACCAATCTGCCCGCCCAGATCGACATCATGGCCACCGACGGCGACGCCTACAAATTCCTGTTCATGGCCAAGGGCGGCGGCAGCGCCAACAAGACCATGCTCTACCAGGAAACCAAGGCCCTGCTCACCCCCGAGAAACTCTACGACTTCCTGGTCGCCAAGATGAAGACTCTCGGCACCGCGGCCTGCCCTCCCTACCACATCGCCTTCGTCATCGGCGGCACCAGCGCCGACGCCGTTATGAAGACGGTCAAGCTCGCCACCGCCAAAGAACTCGACAACCTGCCCACCGAAGGCAACGAGCACGGCCAGGCTTTCCGCGACGTCGAGCTCGAAAAACGCCTGCTCGAAGCCGCGCAGAAGCTCGGCATCGGCGCCCAGTTCGGCGGCAAATACTTCGCCCACGACGTGCGCGTCATCCGCCTCCCCCGCCACGGCGCCTCCTGCCCCGTCGGCATGGCGGTCTCTTGCTCCGCCGACCGCAACATCAAGGCGAAGATCACCAAAGAGGGCCTCTTCGTCGAGGAGATGGACCGCAACCCCGGCCGCCTGATCCCCGACCAGTACCGCGGCAAGCACAGCCACGGCACCAAGATCGACCTCAACCGGCCGATGAAGGAGATTCTGGCCGAGCTCTCCAAGCTTGAAGTCGGCGCGCCATTGCTGCTGCAGGGCACCATCGTCGTCGGCCGTGACATCGCCCACGCCAAGTTCAAGGAAATCCTCGACTCAGGCAAGCCCCTGCCCGCGTACCTGAAGAACCACCCGATCTACTATGCCGGGCCGGCCAAGACACCCGCGGGCAAGGCCTCCGGCTCCTTCGGCCCCACCACGGCCGGCCGCATGGACAGCTACGTCGACCTGCTGCAGGCCAACGGCGGCTCCATGGTCATGATCGCCAAGGGCAACCGCAGCCAGCAGGTCACCGACGCCTGCAAGAAGCACGGCGGCTTCTACCTCGGCTCCATCGGCGGGCCGGCCGCGGTCCTCGCCGAAGAGAACATCAAGAAAGTCGAGTGCATCGACTTCCCCGAGCTCGGCATGGAAGCGGTGTGGAAGATCGAAGTGGAGGATTTCCCGGCCTTCATCCTGGTGGATGACAAAGGCAACGATTTCTTCAAGCAGCTTGGGCTGTAATTTTCTCTTTAGTTCTTTTAATTTGCCAGATAAGCCCCGGACCGTTGCTGATCCGGGGCTTTTTTTCAAATCGAGATCAAGACCGCGGGGTCGCGGCCCCGCCCGCCGCCCAAACTTTTTCACGCCGAAAAGTTTGGATCAAACGGCGCCCCCGCCTCCTCGCCCGGATGGCGCCGGTCAAGCCCC
>NPIF01000527.1_pt4 | contig 108329 bp, 80 predicted proteins | sample 8637461 | NCBI WGS metagenome assembly NPIF01 (sample SAMN07420641, study PRJNA396082) | bioreactor metagenome | isolation source: sample BR12 brine-fed electro-methanogenic bioreactor BR | place: Japan: Kochi | collected 2016-12-09 | reverse complement strand
CCGGCGCTTGCGCTCGGGGCTCTGATCCGCGAGTACGATTCTCCTGACCCCGGAGTTCTGCTCGGGGCTCTGGGTTTCCTGACCCCGGAGCTTGCGCTCGGGGCTCTGATGACTTCTTACTTCTTACTTTCCTAGTCACTTTTCTCCGCGTCGCCGCGGGCGAAGATGCTGGCGACGTAGTTGAGCACGTCGGTGGCGCTGGTCTCGTTGTAGCCGAAGTACTTGATCAGCCGCTGCTTGACCACATCGATCTTCGCCTGGGTTTCGTCGTCGACGACGCCGGAGACCACGTTTTTAAGCTTGATGGTGTCGCGCTGGTCCTCGAAGAGCTTGAGCTCGAGGGCCTTGTGCAGCCGGGCGTTGGTGTGGTACTCGAACTTCTTGCCGTCGAGGGAGAGGGCGCCGATGTAGTTCATGATCTCCTGGCGGAAGTCGTCCTTGCGCGACTCGGGGATGTCGATCTTCTCCTCGATGCTGCGCATGAGGCGCTCATCCGGCTCCTCGTCCTTGCCGGTGTACTTGTTGCGGACCTTTTCGTGCTGGGTGTAGGCCCGGACGTTTTCGATGTAGTTGGAGCAGAGGCGCTTGATGGCGTCCTCGTCGGCGCTGATGGCCCGCTGGACCTCGCTCTTGAGGATGTCCTCGTATTCTTCCTTGACCATGCCGAGCAGCTCCCGGTAGGTTTTCTTGGTCTCCTCGTCGTTGATGAGGCTGTGGTGGCTGAGGCCCGACTCGAGTTCGTTCATGACCATGAAGGGGTTGATGCACTTTTCCTGCTGGGCCTGGTCGCTGACCAGGGCGTTGGAGACCTTGTCCTGGATGTAGCGCGGGCTGATCCCGCGCATGCCCTCGCGGGGGGCCTCTTCGCGGAGTTCGCGGACGCTGTCCTCGGTGAAGTTGGGAATCATCTTACCGTTGTAGAGCTTGAGCTTCTGCATGAGGGTGAGGCCGGCCTTCTTGGGCTCGTCGAGCCGGGTGAGGACGGCCCACATGGCGGCGGTTTCGAGGGTGTGGGGAGCGATGTGCACGCCGCGGATGCGCTCCTTGTTGAAATCCTTCTCGTAGATCTTGATCTCGTCATCGAGCTTGATGTTGTAGGGCACGTCAATCTTGATGGTGCGGTCGCGGAAGGCCTCCATGAGTTCGTTGGCCTGGAGCTTTCTGTACTCGGGCTCGTTGGTGTGCCCGATGATGACCTCGTCGATGTCGGTCTGGGCGAACTTCTTGGGCTTGATGGAGTGCTCCTGCGAGGCGCCGAGCAGGTCGTAGAGGAACGCCACGTCGAGCTTGAGCACCTCGATGAACTCGATCAGGCCGCGATTCGCGACGTTGAGCTCGCCGTCGAAGTTGAACGCGCGGGGATCGCTGTCGCTGCCGTATTCGGCGATCTTACGGTAGTTGATGTCGCCGGTGAGTTCGGTGGAGTCCTGGTTCTTCTCGTCCTTGGGCTGGAAGGTGCCGATGCCCTTGCGGTCCTTTTCCGAAAGGACCAGCCGGTGGACCACGATGTGGTCCATGACCTTGGTCCAGTCGCCGTCGTACTGGAGGCGGAGATCCTCGAACATCTTGCGGCAGAAGGGGTTGAGGTGCCCCTCGAGGCGGATGCGGCGATGCTCGGGGAGGTCGGTATTGAGTTTTTCCAAAACGGCGGCGCGGGCCTCCGGCGGGATGAGCTTGAGCGGCTCCTCATGCATGGGGCACTCGTAGCGGGTGATCTCGCCGTCCTTGCCGGGCAGTCTCCAACTGTAGGTGTAGGCAGCGCCCTCCTCGAGGGCGGAGTAGTACTCCAGCCCCTTCTTGAGCAGGCGGGCGATGGTGCTCTTGGAGGAGCCGACCGGTCCGTGGAGGAGCAGGATGCGGCGTTCGGTGCCGTAGCCGTAGGCGGCGGAGCGAAAGAAGTCGACCAGGTTCATCAGCGGCCGTTCGAGGCCGAAGATGGCGTCGGCGCCGCCCTCGATGGGATCGGCGAAGAAGTGGTAGCGGATGTAATCCTCCCGGCTGACGGTGTAGCGTTCCATGCCGAAGTGGAGGATCATGTCGTAGATGCGTTGGAACGCGTTGCGGGCGATCGCCGGGTTCTTGCTGACCAGCTCGAGGTAGTCCCAGAAGGTTCCCTCCCAATGCTGCTCCTTGAACCGCTGTACGTCGACGTTGCGGGTGATCAGATCCGCGAGTTCGGTATGGTTGGCCATCAGCACTGCCTCCGTGAGTTTGATCGCCGGCCGCGCAGGCGGCGGCGGATCCTCCGCGATCGCGCCGAGGGCGCGGGTTATCGCGGAATGGCCTGTTGCGTAACCTCGTCCGCCTATGACTATAGGATCGGACAGGTGCTGCAAACTACTTGCCTTTCATCGGCCCGGCTCGGCACTCTTATGGTAGGATCGGCCGGTGCGCGAGTCAATCCAGCCCCCGGCGCAAGCCCATATCCGACAAAGAGATACAGGTGCCGACCTCTTGACCGACACCCGGGCGAGGCGATTGTCGCCGCCGGCGGATTTTCGCGCCGGTGCGGGCTGCTGAGGCCTTTTGGGTCGCGTCAATCGTTGCGTCCGAAGCTCACCCCGATCGCCTGACAGGCCCGCACGAGGGGGTGATCGAGGGGGACGAGGCGTTGCTTGTCGGCCACTTCGGCGATGGGCACGCTGGTGAGGGCGGCGTGCTGCATGACCACGAGGCGGCCCGTCTCGCCGCGGCGGATCATCTCGAGGGCGTGGTGGCCGAACTGCGTGGCGAGCACGCGGTCCTGGGCGCAGGGGGTGCCGCCGCGCTGGACGTGACCGAGGACGGTGGCGCGGCACTCGAGTCCGCTGGCCTCCTCGATCTGATGGGCGAGTACCTGGCTGACGCCGCCTAAGCGGATGGGATCAGGGGAGTCGGCGATGATCTTTTCGACGACGTAGTCGCCGCCGACGGGCTTGGCGCCCTCGGCGACGGCGATGATGGTAAAGGCCTTGCCGCGCATGCTGCGGCCTTCGCAGTAGGCGCAGATGGTTTCCAGTTCGTAGGGACACTCGGGGATGAGGATGACGTCGGCCCCGCTGGCGGCGCCGGCGTAGAGCGTGAGCCAGCCGGCGTAGCGTCCCATCATTTCGACGAGCATCACGCGGTGGTGGCTGGAAGCGGTGGTGTGGATGCGGTCGAGGGCTTCGGTGGCGATCTGGACGGCGGTGTGGAAGCCGAAGGTCACTTCCGTATGCAGCAGGTCGTTGTCGATGGTCTTGGGGACGCCGACGCAGGGGACGCCGCGGGCGACGAGGTTGGCCGCCCCGCTCATGGTGCCGTCGCCGCCGATGCAGACGAGGGCGTCGAGTTCGCGCTGTTTCACGTGTTTGAGGCAGCGGTCGGTGACGTCCTCGAAGTCAGCGGCGCCGGCCGCGTCGACACCGACCTTGAAGCGCGCGGGGTTGGCCTTGTTGCTGGTGCCCAGGATGGTACCGCCGAGGGTGAGGATGTTGGAGACGGTTTGCATGCCAAGTTTGTGCATGCGGTTCTCGATGAGGCCGAGGTAGCCGTCCTCGATGCCCCACACCTCCCAGCCGTAATCATTGATCGCCGACTTGGTCACCGCACGGATGACCGCGTTGAGGCCGGGGCAGTCGCCGCCGCCGGTGAGGACCCCGATCCGCTTGATGCTCGCCATGGTGGCCTCCTCGAGTGCACGAATTCTCCCGGATTATCGACCGCAATCACGTTGGAGACAAGGAGGAAATGCAATGCAACCATTCGCGATGCGCGGCCTTGCAGTTTCCCGCCGCGGACCTGATCACCCGAGTGCCCGCACCCGCTCGTGTGCTCACCTGCAAACCGGCAAACCGGCTCCCCTGCTCCCCTCTTCACCCCTGGGTGCCGTGGCCAAGCACGGCGCGTGAGGTCTCACCGAGCAAGCAGGGCCGCTCGCCGTGGCCCGCCATGCGATCGACAGTGGGCGTTGCCATCTCGAGGAGATCTTGCGTCGGTCGACTGCAACTGGATCAGCATTGGGAAGCGCGGCAAGCCGCCTTGCCCTTCGCATGGCGGCGCACGGCGGTCATCCCTTACGGCGAATCCGACCCGGTTGCGCCGTGCTTGGCCATGGCACCCTTGCGCGGTAAGTCGCGTCGACCTTCGCATGGCGGCGCACGGCGTTTGGCGTTTGGGGCCCAGGAAACTCGGTTGCGCCGTGCTTGGCCATGGCACCCTTGGCGATGGCACGCCCCGAAAAACACCCACCCAGCCTTGGGAACATCACAGCATCCACCATTCAGCAACCACGATTCGGCATTCAGCATTCAGCATTGAGCATTCAGCATTGAGCATTCAGCATGCAGCATGCAGCGTTCGGCATTGAGCATTCAGCGATCAGCGTTCAGCATTCGGTACCGATTCTACACCCGTTCGAAGGGTTCGAAGAGGCGGCTGTAGTCGTCCTGGCAGAAACGGTCGGTCATGCCGGCAATGTAGTCGCAGACGACGCGGTGGACGCCCTGCTCGTCGATGCGGGCGGCGAAGCGCGGCGGGAGCATATTGGGATTATCAATATAGGCGCAAAAGAGGCGCTCGATGAACCGCCGGGCCTTGGCGTCCATGCGCACCAGGCGATGGTGACGATAGACCCGCTCGACGAGGAAGGCTTCGAGCGCGTTCAATTCGCCGGCGACCTGCGGGCTGAACGCGACGACGGCCTCTTCGGCGGCGCGCACGTCGTCGGTGAGATCGGCGTCGAGGTCGGTCAGGCGGCGGCTGGCCTCAGTGACGACATCATCGAGAAGCATGAGCTGGAGGCGGTCGAGGATGGGTCTTCTGACCGCCGGCAGCGGGCGCTGGGGATGGGCCGCGCGGACGGGCTGGGAGGCCTCCTGCCAGAGGGCGAGGTCGGCCAGATCGCCCTCGCGGACCAGGTCGGCCGCGATGGCGTCCTCGAGGTCGTGGCAATCGTAGGCCATGCGGTCGGCGACGCAGGCGATCTGGCCTTCGACGGTGGGCCAGGGTCCGCTCTCCAGGAGGTCCCACAGGGCGGGGTCCTTGGCCTGGCCGGACGGTTTGTCGTAGCGGGTGGTGTGCTTGATGAGCCCTTCGCGCACCTCGTAGGTGAGGTTCAGGCCGCGGAAGTCGGGATAGGGATGTTCGAGGTAGTCGACGACGCGAAGGGAGTGGAGGTTGTGCTCGAAGCCGCCGTGGTCGGCCATGAGTTCGCGGAGGGTCATCTCGCCGGCGTGCCCGAACGGGGGGTGACCCAGATCGTGGGCCAGGGCGATGGTCTCGGCCAGGGTGTCGTGGACGCGGAGAGCGCGGGCCAGGGTGCGGGAGATGCCGGCGACCTCGAGCGTGTGCGTCAGGCGGGTGCGAAAGTGGTCGTCCTCGAGGGTGACGAAGACCTGCGTCTTGTACTCCAGGCGGCGAAAGGCGGCGCTGTTGCCCACGCGGCGGCGGTCCAGGTCGAAGGCGTCGTAGAAGGCCACGCCGGGCTCGTCGTGCGCCCGGCCTCTGGAGGCGTCGACGTCGGCGGCGTACGGCGCCAGTGGGGGCAGATGGGGGTGATCAGACACGGCGGGTCCCTCCGGCAATCATCCTGATCTCGTTCGGCGCGGGCCCGCGCACCGGTCGGTGCGGCCAGACTCAATGGTCGCGCAGGCCCATCGCGACGGCGTGCTCGACCAGTTGGGCATAGGTGGCGTTCAGCCCGTCGGGGATCACGCGGACGCCCCCGAGCACGGCCATGTAGTTGGTGTCGCCCGCCCAGCGGGCCACGACGTGGTGATGCAAATGCCCCGGCAGACCGGCGCCGGCACAGCGGCCCAGATTGGTGCCCACGTTGAAGCCCTCGGGCCCGAAGGCCCGCTTGAGCAGGGCCACGCCCTGGTAGGTCATGCGGGTGAGCTCAACGAGCTCCTCTTCGGACAGGTCGGCCGGATCACCCAGGTGCCGGTACGGCGCGATCAACAGGTGTCCGTTGGTGTAAGGAAACCGGTTCAAGAGGGCCATGGCGCAGCGGCTGCGCCAGACCACGTGGTGATCGGCGTCCTCTGCGGGGCAATCGACGTAGCTGCATAGAAAGCACCCGCCGGCGTCGGCGCACTCGTTGTCCAGCGAACGGATGTATTCCATTCGCCAGGGAGCCCAGAGGTTGTCGTTGAAATCGGCCATTGCGCTTCGCCTTCCGGGTGCTTCTGCGGCGCTGAGTCTACTTGGCCGCGCCACCGGCCACAAGCCGCGGGTGGGTGGGGCGTGGATAAGTCAGCGCGGGGCGAAGCGGTGTGATGGTGCGGCGGACTTTGCAATCCGCGCGGGGCGGGCTAGACTGCGCCGCTCATGACACGAAGCACTCCGACGATCTGGTATCCCGGTCCGGGCCTGGCCGTGGGGCTGTTGGCCACCGTGGTGCTGGCCGGCTGCGGGCGGGACGCCCGGCTGGCCGATCACGAACTGCGCGATCCGGTCGCCAAGACGGTGACGCACTACGGACAGCGGCTGGACCCGTCGGCCGATCCGCGTCAGGTGGTGTACGTGCTGCTGCAGGCGATCGTGGACGACTACGCGGCGGGCGACGACCTGGCGGCGCGGGAGAAGGCCCTGGACATCGAGTTCGACGTCGCTGCCGCACAGTACATCAAGCAACGAACGGCCAGTCGGGCCGACGACCAGCGGCAGAAAGAGATTCTGTTTGAGATCGTACACCAGTGGGCGCCGATCCTGGGCTTCTACCGGGCGAGCTTCGACGGCACGTACGAAGAGATTGCCCGGCGGATGTACGTTTCTCCGGTGCTGCGCGCGCCCGGCGGCGCCGAGCGGGCGAACGTCTACCTGAACGTCGATCATCCCCATCCCGAAGAGGCGGGTCCCAACAGCGGGGCCGTCGCGCGGTTTCAACTGGTGCGTGAAGACGGCTACTGGCGCGTTTTCTGGGTCGGGTGGGAGAACGAGATGCGCGACTGGCGCAAGCGTTTCGGAGAGCCGGAGATCGAGGCCCCCGCGGCCGAGTGATCGCGTCTCGCGCGGCTGCAACGGCCATTGGCAGGCGCTCTACCCAGGCGTATAATCACCTTTCCACACGGTCCCCTGTTCGAGAATTTCAGCCGATGGAAACCCGCACGATCACCGTCAAAGGTGCTCGCGAACATAACTTGCGTGACGTCTCGCTGACGTTGCCGCGCAACCAGCTCATCTGTTTCACGGGGGTCTCGGGGAGCGGGAAGAGCAGCTTCGCCTTCGACACGCTGTACGCCGAGGGGCAGCGGCGGTACATCGAGTCGCTCAGCGCGTATGCGCGGCAATTCATGGGCCAACTGGCCAAGCCCGACGTGGATCTGATCACCGGGCTGAGCCCGTCGATCTCGATACAACAGGCCGCGGGCGGGTGGAATCCGCGGAGCACGGTGGGAACGGTGACGCAGATACACGATTATCTGCGGGTGCTGTACGCGCGGGTGGGCGTGCAGCACTGCCCGCAGTGCGACCGGCCTATCACCGCCCAGACGCGGGAACAGATCGTTGGGCGGATCATGCTGCTGCCGTCGGGGAGCAAGCTGCTCATCCTGGCGCCGGTGATCCGGGGCCAGAAGGGCGAGTATCGCGACCTGTTCGAGGACATGCTCAAGCGCGGGTATGCCCGGGCCCGGGTGGACGGGAAGGTCGTGCGGCTGGCGGACGATCCGCGGCTAGGGCGCAACCTGCGGCACGATATCGAGATCGTGATCGACCGGATCACGTTGTCGGGGAGCGTGCGGTCGCGGCTGGCGGAGGCGGTGGACCAGGCGCTGGGGCTGGGCGAGGGAACGCTGGTCGTGCAGCACGACGGCGGCGACCTGCTGCTGTCGGCGAAGTACGCGTGCACGCACTGCGACGTGAGCTTCGAGCCGCCGAGCCCGCAGATGTTCAGCTTCAACTCCCCCACCGGTATGTGCCTGACGTGCGACGGGCTGGGGACGCGGTTTGATTTCGATCCTGAGCTGCTGGTAACCCATCCGAAGAAGTCGTTTCTGAACCGGGCGATCGAGCCGATGCGGACGCGGATCGGCCGGTGGCGGCGGCACATTTACCAGGGGGTGGCCGACGCGGTGGGCTTCGATCTGAAGACGCCGTGGAAGGACCTGCCGGACAAGGCGAGGGACGCCCTGCTGTACGGCACCGGGGACCGGCACATCACGTGGACGTGGCGCACGCGACACGGGGTGTGGAAGCACGGGGGCGAATTCGCGGGGGTGATCGAGGAACTCCATGGCAAGTACCGCAAGGCGGGCTCGAGCTTCGTGCGGGCGTACTACGAGAAGTACATGCGGCAGACGGAATGCGGGGCGTGTCACGGGGCGCGGATCAATCCGCAAGCGCGGGCGGTGACCATCGGCGACGTGTCGCTACCGGCGCTCACGCGAATGACGATCGGCGAGGCGGTGGACTTCTTCGAGGGGCTGAAGCTGAGCGAGACGCAGCAGTTCATTGCCGAGGAGGTGCTCAAAGAGATCCGGGGCCGGTTGCGGTTTCTCACCGACGTGGGCCTGCACTACCTGGCGCTGGACCGCTCGGCGCCGACGCTATCGGGCGGAGAGTCGCAGCGGATCCGGCTGGCGTCGCAGATCGGGGCGGGGCTGGTGGGCGTGCTGTACATTCTCGACGAGCCGAGCATCGGGCTGCACCACCGGGACAACGAGAAGCTGCTGCAATCGTTGCAGCGGCTGCGCGACCTGGGGAACACGGTGATCGTGGTGGAGCACGACGAGGAGACGATGCGGGCGGCGGACATGATCGTGGACTTCGGTCCGGGCCCGGGGGTGCGCGGGGGCGAGGTGGTGGCGAGCGGTGCGTACGAGAAGGTGGCGAAGTCGAAGCGTTCGCTGACGGCGAAGTACCTGACGGGGAAGGAGAAGATCGAGATTCCCGCGGTGCGGCGCCCGGTGGCACCACGCTCTTCAACGCAGTCCGGTAAACGGAAGGCGCCCAAGCCGCCGGGCAAGCGGGGGAAACGCAGTGCACGAAAAAGCTGACCCATCCGCGCAACGCGTACCCACAGCGTTCGAACGATCGCCGCAGGACCGGGATCGAATGCTCCAGGTCTTTTTGACCCAGGCCCGTGGTGCCAAGCGCAACGGCGATCGCGTTCGGCGAGGAATATCGGTGGGATTTTAGACCGCCCTTTCAGGGCTCTGATATTGAGGACCGCATCAAACCCAGGGCTTGCGCCCTGGGCTGTGATAGATCGCCCCTTCGGGGCTGGCGGCCATTCGGCCGAAGTGAGCCAAGGAACATGACATGGCACAATCTCTTTCCCAACTGCTGGTGCACATCGTGTTTGCGACGAAGGACCGTTACCCGTTTATCAACGCGAACGTGCGTGGGGAGCTGGAATCCTATGCTGCGAGCGTTCTGCGCACGTGCGAGTCGCCGGCCGTGGTCATCTATGCCATGCCGAACCACATGCATACGCTGTGTCGACTCGCCAAAACGTGGTGCGTCGCGCGGTTGATCCAGGATCTTAAGGCGAACACCTCTCGGTGGATCAAGGGCAAAGGGGGCATGCTGCAGAAGTTTCAGTGGCAAGGCGGGTACGGGGCGTTCTCGGTGAGCCCGTCCAACGCCGAAGCGGTGCGAAGCTACATCGCGCAGCAGGAGGAGCACCATCGGCGCGTCACGTTTGAAGACGAGTTGCGCACCTTGCTCCGCAAGCACGGGATCGAGTTTAACGAGGAATACCTGTGGAATTGATTTCGTTTAGAGCGCCCTTTCAGGGCTCTGATATTGAATGGGCCCAATTGGACCCAGGGCTACGCCCTGGGCTGTGATAGATCGCCCCTTCGGGGCTGGCGGCCATTCGGCCGAAGGTGCAGATGGCGCGGGGATCGGGAAGTGCTTGTTCGCCCCTTGGGGGCTGGCGGCCGTTCGGCCGAAGATGCAGATGGCGCAGGGAAAAAAGAGGAAGACGAAGCAGTCGAAGGCAGCCCTGACGCAGGTGGCCGCGTCGGTGGGCGAGGCGAAGAAGCCCGCGCGCAAGACCAAAACGTCTGCGGGCGAGTTGAGGAAATCCGTGCGCATGACGAAATCGTCTGCCGGCAAGTCGAGGAAGTCTGCGAGCAAGCCTAAAAAGTCCGAAGACAAGACGAGAAAGGCCGCGGACGGGTCGAGGAAGTCCACCCGCAGGAAGACTAAATCGGCGGGCAAGACGAAGAGAGCCGCGGGCAAGTCGAAGACGTCCGCGGGCGCGACGAAGGAATCTGGAGGGACAACCGGGAAGTCCGCGGGGAAGCGGACCACGGATGGTCGGGCAAACGCGTCTGGTGAGGCCGCGGACTTGGCGGATGCGCTGGGGCCCGCACACGCGGCGGGCGGCGCCGCGCACGACGGGGCCAACGGCGACGTCCGATGGCTGACCGTGGTCGGAGCGGCCCAGAACAACCTCAAGAACGTGGACGTGCACTTTCCCCTCGGACGCTTCGTGTGTGTCACCGGCGTGTCGGGCAGTGGGAAAAGCTCGCTGATCAACGACATCCTGCACCAGCAGCTTGCCCGTGAGCTGAACGGCGCCGAGAAGGCACAGCCCGGCAAGCACAAGGCGATCCGCGGGCTGGAGCACCTCGACAAGGTCATCGACATCGACCAGACGCCGATCGGGCGGACGCCGCGTTCCAATCCCGCGACGTACATCAAGGTGTTCGACGAGATCCGCCGGCTCTTTTCGCTCACGCCCGACGCGAAGGTGCGCGGCTACAAACCCGGGCGGTTCAGCTTCAACGTGCCGACGGGGGCCAAGGGGGGCGGGCGCTGCGAAGCGTGCGAGGGCAACGGCGCCAACAAGATGGAGATGGACTTTCTCGCGGACATCTGGGTGACCTGCCCGGTGTGCGAAGGGCGACGCTTTAATCGCGAGACGCTGCAAATCGCGTTCAAGGACAAAAGCGTCTTCGACGTGCTGGACATGGACGTGCAGGAGGCGCTGGCGCACTTCGGCGCGATTCCGAAGGTGGCGCGCATGCTCCAGACGCTGCACGACGTGGGGCTCGACTACGTCAAGCTGGGCCAGTCATCGACCACCCTTTCCGGCGGCGAGGCCCAGCGGATCAAGCTCGCCCGCGAGTTGGTCAAGCGCTCGACCGGCCGAACACTCTACCTTCTCGACGAGCCGACCACCGGGCTGCACTTTGACGACATCAAGAAGCTGCTCCAGGTACTCCACGGGTTCGTGGACGCGGGCAACACGGTGGTGGTGATCGAGCACAACACCGACGTGATCAAGACGGCCGACTGGGTGATCGATCTGGGCCCGGAGGGCGGGGCCGGCGGCGGGTACGTGGTGGCCGAGGGCACGCCGGAGCAGGTCGCGCAGGTCGCGGGGAGCCACACCGGGGCGGTGCTGAAGAAGGTGCTGGCCGGGGAGCCCTTGACGCTGCCGACGAAGGGCAAAGCCGGGAAGACGAAGGCGGGCGCGGGGCGAATCAAGGAGATCACCGTCGCGGGCGCCCAGCAGCACAACCTCAAGGACATCACCGTCAAGATTCCGCGAGAGAAAACCACCATCGTCAGCGGGCTGTCCGGCAGCGGCAAAAGCAGCCTGGCGATCGACACGGTTTACGCGGAGGGACAGCGCCGCTACGTGGAGTCGCTCAGCGCCTATGCCCGGCAGTTTCTCGGCCAGATGCAGAAGCCCAAGGTGGAGCACGTCGAGGGGCTGTCGCCGGCGATCAGCATCGAGCAGAAAGCGCCGAGTCGGTCGCCGCGTTCGACCGTGGGGACGGTGACGGAGGTGTACGACTACATGCGGGTGCTGTGGGCGCGGATCGGGGCGCCCCACTGCCCGCGGTGCCAGGCGCCGATCGGCACGCAGTCGTCGGAGGAGATCATTGAGCGGGTGCTGGGGTTGGGTGAAGGGACCAAGGCGCTGATCCTGGCGCCGATTGAGCGCAGCGGATCCGAGTCGTACGCCGCGATGTTCGAGCGGGAGAAACTCAACGGCTTCTACCGGGCCCGGGTGGACGGGGTGGTCCACGATCTCGACAGCGAGGTGTCGGTGGATCCGCGGCAGCGGCACGACATCGAACTGGTTATCGACCGAGTGGTGATCCGGGCGAAGTCGCGGGGGCGGATCGCCGACAGCGTGGAGCAGGCGCTTTCGGCGGGGGCGGGCGTGGCCATCGTGCAGGTGCTCGGTGACGAGAAGCACCCGGTGTACAAGCAGCACACCGACCTGCGATTCAGCCAGCTTTTTGCTTGCGACGTGTGCGGGGAAAGCTACGAGGAGATCACCCCCCACCACCTCTCGTTCAATACGCGGATGGGCTGGTGCGAGTCGTGCGAGGGGCTGGGGGTGCAGCGCGGCGCGAGTCCGGCCGCCATCGTGACCCATCCAACCCGCTCGATTCTCAACGGCGCGATTGCCGGCTGGGGGAAAGTCAAGGGGAGTTCGCTGCTGGGCAAGGCGGCGCGGGCGGTCGCGGACCGCATCGGCTTTGACGTTTCCACGCCGTGGAATGATCTCACCGAGGCGCAACGGTTGGCATTCTTGCAGGGAGGCGACGAGGGGTGGATCGAGATTCCGGGGGCGAACGGTTTGCGGGTGCGCTGGCGTGGCTTCTTTCCCGCGATCGACCGGGCGACGCGGGCCAGTTGGCAATACCGTAAGCGGCTGGAGGACCTGGTGACGGACGTGCCCTGCGAAGGGTGTCGGGGGAGCCGGTTGCGGCCCGAGGCCCGGGCGGTGCAGCTCGGCGGCCAGACGATTCCCGAGGTGTGTAACCTGCCGCTGGGCGAGGCGCTGCGCTTCTTCAGAACGCTCAAGCTCACCGCGCGGGACAAGCGGGTGGCCGGTGAGCTGCTGCACGAAATCGTTGCGCGACTGACCTTCCTGGTCGACGTCGGGCTGGACTACCTCACGCTGGGCCGGCTGGCGCCCACGCTTTCGGGTGGGGAATCGCAACGCATCCGGCTGGCTTCGCAGATCGGCAGCGGGCTCACCGGAGTGCTCTACGTGCTGGACGAACCGACCATCGGCCTGCACCCGCGCGATAACGGCCGGCTGATCGCGGCGCTGCATAAGCTGCGCAACCTGGGGAATACCCTGCTGATCGTGGAGCACGACCGGGAAGTGATCGCCAGCGCCGACCACGTGCTCGACTTCGGCCCGGGGGCGGGCGCTTTCGGCGGGCAGGTGACCGCGGCGGCCTCGCCGGCGGCGCTGAAACGCAAGCGGGCTTCGCTCACCGGGCAGTACCTGGCGGGAAAGAAGGCGATTGCGGTGCCGACCAATCGCCGCCCGGTGCGGGAAACGGGCGCGAAGATCGAGCCCGACCGCTGGCTGACCGTTCACGGGGCGTATCACAACAACCTCAAGGAAATCGACGTCGCCCTGCCGCTGGGCCGATTCACCTGCGTGACCGGCGTGTCGGGCAGCGGCAAGAGCTCGCTGGTGAGCGAGATTCTGTACAAGGCGCTGGCGGCGCGGATCCACCGCGCGCGGGTGGTGCCCGGGGGGCACGAGCGGATCGAGGGGATCGAACACATCGACAAGGTGATCAACGTCGACCAGTCCCCCATCGGCAACAGTCCGACGAGCAACCCGGCGACGTACACCGGGCTGTTCGACCTGGTGCGCGAACTCTTCGCCAGGCTGCCGGAGAGCAAGATCCGCGGCTACACGGCCAACCGCTTCAGCTTCAACCGGGCCGGCGGGCGGTGCGAGGCGTGTGAGGGCATGGGGCAAATCTGCATCGAGATGCACTTTTTGCCGGACGTGTGGGTGACCTGCGAGGCGTGCAAGGGGGCGCGCTACACGGCCGAGACGCTGGAGATCCGCTTCAAGGACAAGAGCATCGCGGACGTGCTGGACATGCGGATCAGCGCGGCGCTGGAGCTGTTCGCCGCGATCCCGAAGCTCCGCCGCATGCTCCAAACGCTCGACGACGTCGGGCTGGGGTATCTGCAACTGGGCCAGGCGGCGCCGACGCTGTCGGGCGGCGAGGCGCAGCGGGTGAAGCTCGCGGCCGAGCTGGGCCGCCCCGCCACGGGCAAGACGTTGTACATCCTCGACGAGCCCACCACCGGGCTGCACTTCGAGGATCTGCGCAAGCTGCTGGCGGTGCTGCACCGGCTGGTGGACCTGGGCAACGCGGTGGTGTGCATCGAGCACAATCTGGATGTGATCAAGACGGCGGACTGGGTGATCGACCTGGGTCCGGAAGCGGGGAACGCCGGCGGGGAGCTGGTCGCGGCCGGCGCGCCGGAAGCGATCGTCGCGACCGCGGCGTCACACACCGGCAAAGCGTTGGCGCCGGTGCTGGCGGACGGCCCGCATGCGGAGCGGGAGCGGTTCGATCCGAAGAAGCAGGCGGAGCTGGAGGCCGAGTTGCAGGGGCAGGTTTCGCTGGCGGACGCGGGGGTGGATGCGCGGATGCCGTGGGAGGTGGACGGGCGGAAATGGCATTTGGCCCAGCGGGTGGACTACGAGGGACAGCCGACGCAGTGGGACCCGGCCGTTTTGGAGTGGGTGATCGCGACGACGGAGAAGCTGGGCGACTTCGATCCGACGGACTGGGCGAACCCCGCGCGGGTGGAGATCAAGGCGGCAGGGAGCAAGACGCCGTGGCTGCTGCACGCGCTGACGCGGAACGGCAAGTTGCTGGACGTTTCGCTGCGGGTTCCGCACGGCACGTTCGAGCAGAATCCCCTGCGCAAGCAGTTGGGCATCGTGCCGCTGAACGAGCGGGACGACCTGCCGATCTACGGCGGCGACCCGCGCGTGCAGTTTCGTCGCGTCGATGACGTCTGGACGAACATCCGGATCCTGTTGCGCGACATGCAGGACCTGAACAAGCGGGCGTTCAAGGCGTTTCTCGCGAAGGCCGCCGAGGCGTACTTCCACCAGATCCGCGCCGTCGATGAAGACCCCGGGCTCGTCGAGCCCTGGAAGTCCAGCGGCAAGCAGTGGCACCTCACCCAGGGCGCCATGCGGCGCCGGGGCAAGAGCCCGCGCTGGTCGCCGCCGCTGCTCGCCCAGACCGTCGGGCGGATGACCAAGCTCTGCCCCAGACTCACCATCGACTGGAACAACAACGTCGGCATGAAGCTGTACCTCGACCGCCGCCAGGTCGGCATGCTGGTCACCAATAAGCCGGAAGGTCTGCGGCTGCACATCCGCATCCCGCGTGGGGCCCTCACCCCCGTCCAGATGGATCGCCTGGGAAAGCAGGTCGAGGTCAAGTCCTACCCGGACTACGACGTCGTGCAGTTCACGGTCACCGCGACCGTCACCGGCGACCGGGACCAGTGGCAGGCGCTGTTCGAGCAGACCCGGGCGTATGCGAGAATACGAAAGACGAAATTGGCATGACCAAGCTGGTGCCCAATCGATTTCTGTTCGACTTCGAGTTTCCATTGCGCTACCGGGCGCAGGCGCCGCGACTGACCGGCGGGCTGGGCGACTGGTCCGACGCTTACCTGCTTCCGGATCTCGGTGTGATCGACGGGGCGGCGTCGTTCGGAGACGTGTGGGCCTGCTGGAACGAATCCGGCATCGCCATCGCCTGCCGCGTGGCGGGGAAGCGCCGCCGGCCCCAATGTGACGTCAAGGAGTTCTGGAAAGGCGACAACCTGCGGCTGTGCACGGACATGCGCGACACGCGGAACATCAAGCGGGCGAGCCGGCACTGCCAGCAGTTCTACTTTTTACCGTCCGGCGGAGGGAAGAAACGCGCCGCCCCGGTTGCGGGGGCGAATCCGCTTCAGCGGGCGCGGGCGGCGGCGCCGGCCGTTTCGCCGGAGCAGCTCAGCATTGCCGCCCGGGTGGAGGCGGACGGGTATCAGTTGGAGGCGCACATTTCGGCGGAGGCGCTGGCGGGCTTCGAGCCACAGGAGCATCCGCGGATTGGGTTTTATTACATGCTGGAAGACGGCGAACTGGGCCAGCAGCATCTCACGGTCGGCGACGATCTGTACTGGCATATCGACCCGTCGACGTGGGCAACGGCGGTGCTGACGCGGTAGGGTTTGCGGCGGTGGGTTGGCTGCATGGCGGCGCACGGCGTTCGGCTGCGCTGGCGAATCCGGCGCGTTCGCGCCGTGCTTGGCCATGGCACCCGACTGGCCGCCGTGCTTGGCCATGGCCCCCTTGATTGGGATATCGATAATTGGCAGGTTACATCAGTCGAGCTTGACCATGGCACGCTTGCGGGGTTGGAGGCGTTGATTGGCGGGTGGGACCGCGATGTCTACCGCATGGCGGCGCACGGCGTTTAGCTACGCTGGCGAATCCGGCCCGTTTGCGCCGTGCTTGGCCATGGCACCCGACCAGGCGCCGTGCTTGGCCATGGCACCCGACTGGGCGCCTTGCTTGGCCATGGCGTCCGCGCTGGGGATACCTGTGATTGGCGGATTACATCAGCCGTGCCTGGCCATGGCGCCGGTGATGGGGATACTGGTGGTTAGCGGATTATGTCAGTCGTCCAGGTCGCGATCGGGACTGATGCGGGTGAGGAAAATCTGGGGATTGTCATGCTCGGCGTGCATGTGGAAATAGCCGGGCCGTCGCGAGGTGATCAACTGGGGGCTGGTGGTGGTGATCAGGGAGCGATAGACGTCGCTCTGGCGGCGGACGACGCCGCGGTGGGGATAGCGTGGCCGCCCCGCCTCGATGTCGCCGGGTTTGTCCTCGGCGAGGGCGTCGGCGACGAGCGGTCGGGAGGTGGTCCAGATAATCTCGGCCTTCACGTCGGAATTGGCGCCAGACTGGCCGCCGCCCGCCGGAATCCCCTCCGAGTCCGGCGGTGCGGGCGGCTTGACAGTCAGCAAGCGGAAGGGCCGCCCATCGAAGTGGTAGGCGTTCTCGACCGCAGGATCCGGCGATTGGCCGGTGAATGCGCCTTCAGCTTTGTCGTATGGCACCACGCCACCACGTTGGAAGCGATCAGGGGTACTGAAATCGTAGGTAAGTTTCCAGTGCCGCTTCTTGGTAGGGTCGGTCTCCGGGTATCCCGAGACGGCCGACGGGCAGACGAAGCTCCGATGCTCGACGTAGGGCCCGAGAACGTTGCCGACTAGCGTGGGGTATTGGGGATCAAAGGGGTCCAGCTCGGGATCCAGGCGCTCGATGAGCGGCGCCCGGTCCTGGTACTCCATGGCGTAGACCACAATGCCGCGCCAGACATTGGTGAGATTCTTGCGGCATACAAGCTGCTTCGACTGCTCGCGCGCGCTCCGGAGGCTCGGGAGCATCAGCGCCATCAGCAGCGAGATGATGGAGATGACCACCAGCAGTTCAAGAAGAGTAAAGCCGGAATGTTTTCGGCGCGTACGCTTCAATCGGTTGTCACTTGACGACTACAGGAATGCACAAATCGGGGCATACGCGTGTTCTTCTCGCCCCACCACACGCTTCGATTCTATGATCTTGTCCAACCGATTGCCAGGAAATAGTCGATTATCGACTGCCCAGAGTACCCAATATAACCCTTACAACCGCTACAAATGCGTCAAAGGTCGTAGGAGGCGCGCAGCGATGCGGCTGGATATGCACGGTTTTAACCATAACCATTTGTAGAAAATGAAATTAAGGACGATGGGCGACGGGGGTGGATCCGATTGGGTTCGGCGGCGGATGCGCTGTCCGAGTGCCCAAGCAGCGAGTTATTGCTCGGACTGCTGGTTATTGCTCGGACTGTTGGTTATTGCTTGGACTGCTGGACCTCGTGGGCTGCGGTGCACTCGCCGGCGGTGATGCATTCCTGGCAGGTCTCGTCGCCGTTGACCGGCAGCGTTTTGGGGGGCTTATACCCGATCCGCTCGAGTTCAGACATGAGTACCTCGATGCGTCCGATCGTCCCGGCGGTCACGGCGTGTTCCGTCTCGCAGGCCTCGACCTCGGCCTGTTCCTCACTCATGCCCAGGCCGTCCGTGAAGAAGCGGCGAAGGACGTCGAAGCGGCGCACAACGCATCCCGCCAGCCGTTCGCCCAACTCCGTGAGGCGGACGACGCCGTAGCGATCGTGGGTGACCAGGGACATGCGATCGAGCGTACGGACGACGGCCGACACCGTGGATGGATGGACGCCGAGTCCCTTGGCCATCTGCCCGACGCGGGCCGGATCGCCGGATTGCTCCAACTGGTAGACCACCTTGAGATACATCTCGTGGGTGGCGGACAACCCGTCATTCTTGTGCATGATGGCTTCTCCACGGCCGCGGGATGGCTGGCAACTACAGCGCCGCCGCCCCGGTCCGTAAGAGTATAGTCCCGGGAGCCGCGCCCGTCGAAGTCGGGCGTTGGAAGCGGCCATGGCGGTCAAAAGGGCCAGATTCGCGGTACGATCAGTATTGCGACGATCATGACCAGGAGGTTCATGGGCAGTCCGATGCGGAGGAAATCCGCGAATCGGTAACCGCCGGGACCGTAGACCATCAGGTTGGTCTGGTAGCCGATGGGGGTGGCGAAGCTGGCCGAAGCGGCGATCGCGATGGTCACGGCGAAGGGGCGGGCATCCACGCCCAGGGCGTCGGCAACCGCCAAGGCCACGGGAAAGACGATCGCCGCCGCCCCGATGTGCGAAACCAACTCGGTGAGGACATTGGTGAGGAGGTAGACGCCGATGAGCACGCCGACGGGTCCGCCGACGGTCTTCCCGGCCTCGACGATGAAATCCGCCAGATCGTTGGCCAAGCCGGATTTCTCGATGGCCTTGCCGAATCCGAGAGCCGCGGCGATGACGACCAGCACGGACCAATCGACCGCGCCCCGGGCGCTGCCGATGGGTACACAGCGCAAGGCGACCATGAGGCCAGACGCCACGAGTGCGGCGACGGCGGCCGGCATGCCCTGCCACATCAGCAGCACGATGAGCACGCCGAGCACGCCCAGCGCGACCCAGGAGCGTTCGTGCCGCACGGCGTTGCTGTCGCGCACCTCGGACACGAGGTAGAAGTCGGTGCTTCCGCGGAAGGTGCGTTCGAAGTGCTCGCCGACCTGGAGGAGCAGCGTATCACCCGGCCGAAGGACGATGTCGCCGATTTTCTTGCGCAGGCGGGCGCCGTGGCGATGGACTGCGACCACGACGGCATCGTAGCGGGTGCGGAAGTCGGAGTTGCGGATGGTCTTACTCAGCTCGGGGAAGGAACTGCTGACAACGGCCTCGCAGAGCCGGCGGGAACGCCGTTGGGGCGCGGTGATGTCGTAATGGGATTCCTCGGCGGGCGCCAATCCGGGGATGCGCTGAAGATCCACGATGGTCCGGACCATGCCGGTGAAGACGAGGCGGTCGCCCTCCTGGAGAATCTCGGTGGGTTTGACCGGCGACACCACGGAGTCGTCGCGGTCGATTTCGATGAGAAACAGGCCGTGCAACTGGCGGAGACCGGCGTCCTGGATGCTCTGGCCGATCAGCGGGCAGCCGGCGCGGACGATCAGCTCGACGATGTACTCGCGCTGCGACTCGCCCAACTGATCCATAAGTTCCTTGCGATCGGGCAGGAGGTGCACGCCGATCAGCAGCACGAAGGCAAGTCCGCAAACCGCGGCCGGCCCGCCGACCCAGGCGAGTTCGAAGAGGGAAAGGGGCGACATGTCGGCTTCGGTCATCATGCCGGAGATGACGATGTTGGTGCTGGTGCCGATGAGGGTGCACATGCCGCCGAGGATCGTGGCGTAGGACAAGGGGATGAGCATTTTGGACGCGGCCACGCTGCGTTTGCGGCACCAGCCGACGATTTCGGGCAGCAGCATCGCGACGATCGGGGTGTTGTTGATGAAGCCGGACATGAGGGCGGCGGGCGCCATCAAGCGGGCGAGGGCCGCGCGGAGCGAGGTGTTGAGTCCAAGGAGACGCGACACGACCATGTGCAGCGCCCCGGTGTGTCGCAGCCCCGCGGCGACGATGAAGAGCGCGCCGACGGTCACCAGACCGGGGTTGCTCAGCCCGTGGAAGGCGTCGGCGGGTGAAATGATGCGGAGGGCCACGACCATTACCAGGCCGCCCATGAACACCACGTCGGGCGGAACCAAGCTGCGGATGAGGGCATAGAGCATGAGCGCAAGGACGATGAGGGTGGCCCACTTGTGCCACCAGAGCGTCACTGTCGGCTCCAATGCGCCGGCAGCCAACATGTCGATCATGAGCTTGCTCAACCTTCACTCCACTGGTGCGGCCTGTCCGACTGCGACTTTACCGCATTATCGTCCAGTCAGCCTGTTTTTTGTAATCGCCAACCCGGATGGGCCGCAAGGGCCCGGTCTGGCGGATTCCGCGGCGGACGAGACCGCCGGGCTAGTCGCCGGGGCCCGACGCTTCCGGGCCGCTGCGTGCACCGGACCGGTATGGGCGGCCGGCTTCGAACTGCTGCGTCATGCGGTGGAGTTCGCCGGCCAGGGCCTTGGCGTCCCGGGCTTCGGCCTGGGAGCGCGCGACTGTGGCGAATCGCAGGGCTTCGTCGAACATGCCGGCCTCCGCGCAGGCTGCCGCCAGCGTCTGCAAGGCCCAGGGGTCTTCGTAACCGGTGGATTGGGCTAAACCGCGGGCCAGTTGCACTGCCTTTTCGCCATCGCGCACCTCGGCATTCGGGCAAGTCGCGAGCAACCAGGCCAGATTGCCCCGAAGCGAGGGGTCCTCGGGGATCTTGGTCAGAGCCTGCTCATAGACAGCGCGGGCAGACGCGTAGCGGCCGATCTCCTCGAACAAAACGCCGAGCATGCGCGGTGCTTCCACGAGCCGCGGGGCCAGTTGCCAGGCCTGCTGATAACATTGGATGGCGTCCTCGAGTCGGCCGAAACCTGCGAGGACGTAGCCCAGATTGCACAGGTAGCGGGCATTCTGTGGGTCCAGTGCAGTTGCGCGCTCCAGCGCCGTGCGGGCGTCGCCGGGACGCCCCAGGGCGAGGAGAGCCAAACCCGCGCCGTTGTGGGCTTTGGGATCATCCGGATCCAGTTCGACGGCCCGGCCGTATACGGCGAGCGCTTCAGGATAGCGCTCCGCTGTACGGAGCGTTTCGCCCAAGTTGACGTATGCCACGCTGTTTGTCGGATCGACGGCGAGGGCTTGCCGCCAAAGGCGTTCGGAATTTCGCCAGACGGTGGTTTGACCGGCCGTCAGCAGGGCCAGACCGAACAGGTACGCTCCGGCGAGCCCGTACAGCAGGCGGACTTGTCGCGAACCGCTTTCGTGGCGTTGCACCCGCCGGATCAACGCGGCAAAGGCGCCGGCCGCGAGCAGCGCGATGGGGAGCAGCGACAGATAGCTGTAACGGTCGGCCACCAGTTGCTTGCCGCTTTGCGCGACGCCGGATACGGGAGCGAGCAGGACCAGGTAGCAAAGCAGCGCCGCGAGAATCGCGGGGTAGCGTCGGACCAGAGCCAAGGCGGCAAACAATAACCCAAGCAGCACAGCGCCGAAGAGCGGGAGATACAGGCCGGACAGTTCGGCCGGGGCCGGCAGCGGATAGAGGGGGGTGAGCTCGTGGGGCGCGACCCACTTCCACAGGTAGAAGCATGCGCCATACACAGCCGTACCCAGCCGTGCGAGCACGCCGAACTCGGTGAGCGAGCGCCAGGCCCCCGCTGATTGCTGGGCGTCCATGGCCTGAATGGCCGCGGCCACCGACAACGCCAGAAACGGGACCTTCTCGAGCAGTAATCCACGTAGACGGGCACCCCCCTGCCGCAGGCGGCCGGCCGGGTAGATGTCGATGATCAAGAGCACGACCGGCAGCGTCATGGCCGCGGCTTTGGAGAGCAGTGACAGCGCGAAGAACATCCAGGCCAGGCCCAGCCAACCGACGGACCGCCTGGGTCGATCCACCGCCCGGCAATACGCCCACACGCAAGCGAAAAGGAACACGCCGGAGAGCACATCGCGGCGTTCGGTCACCCAGGCGACGGATTCGACGCGCAGGGGGTGCAGGGCGAAAATGGCGGCGGCCAGGGCCGCGGTCCAGAGGACGCCGGGGGAGACCGTGGCCGGAGACTCCATGGAAACGTCCATCGCGGTGGGATCGGCTGACGTCGTGCGTCGCCAGCGGCGGACCCATGCCAGAAGGCGCACAGCCACGGCGAAGAACAGGACGGTCCCCAGAGCGTGGAGCACCACGTTGGTCAGGTGGTGGCCGAAGGGACGCATCTGCCAGATGGCGTGGTCAACCGCGAAGGACAGCCAGGTCAGGGGCTGGTAGTGCCCGCCGAAACGGGTGGTGAACATCCAGGTGAGATGCTGGCCGTCCAGGCCGCGATAGGCGGGGTTGTCGACGAGGTTGACGTCGTCGTCCCAGTTGACGAATTCGTTGCGGAGACTGGGGGCGAACGCGGCGAAGGTGAGGGCCGCGAGGGCCAGGGCCAAGGTCCACCGGAGGCCGGGCGCAGCGGCGCCGGCCCGGGCGGCGGGGAAAGCGGGTTGCTCCGATGACGGTCTGGGATCAGGCACGGGGCGATTTTAACCCGGGTCCGAAGCCTTGGCCATGCGGGTCCAGGCGACGAAGTGACGAAGTGACGAAGTGACGGAGCGGAGTCAAGAGACTTGCGAAGCATCCACCAGCAAGGGGTACAGCGCGTCAAGGGCGTGCTGCACGGTGCGAATCTCTGATGCGTCTTCATTGGGAATGTCTACACCGAAGGCTTCTTCCACGGTCATGACATACTCGGCTTCGTCGAGGCTGTCGAAACCAAGATCGTTGCGAAAGTGGGTGTCCACCTTCACCTGGGTAGGATCCGCATCCACTTGGTTCGCGGCCAGTTCGCAGAGCTTTGTCGCGACAGTCTCGCGGTCATACGGGCTCGTCATGTTTGCTCTTTATTGAAGGAGGGATCTCATTGACCGGGGCGGTCAGCGCCGCTTCGGCCTGGTTCATGGCAACAACCAGCTTGCGAACGGTGGAGAAGTCGGGGGTGGTCTTACCCCGCTCGAGGCGGTTGAGGGTCTCAACGCGGATCCCCGCCCGCCGGGCCAGTTCCACCTGGGTCAAGCCGGCACGCGTACGCCTGTCGGCCAAGCGCCTGGCCAACGTTTCGCGATCGACGGGCACATCAACCGCGGCCTCAGTCGCGGAGTGGTGGGCCCCTGCCGTAACGACTCGAACACCTGCATCGCGTGCGAGCGCCAGCAGATCGGATTCGGCGAGAATGGCATAGCACACGCCGCCAAGAACAACCTTCTCGTAGTTCACCAGACCCTCCTGGACAGGCAGTTGTGGTCTCTGGTTGAGTTCGAGCGACAGATTAGCTGAAATTGATTTCTAAGTCAACGACTAAGCATTAGAAATCATACACCCGGGCAGCGCCCGCCGGACCGGATTGCCACGCATCCAATCCAACAAACTGGCAAAGGCGGACGGGAGGCGTGAAGTCGAGGAGTGCGAGGGTAAAAAGGAAACCGCCGCGAGAGGCTTGGGCCCTCGCGGCGGGTTCCTTTCGGAGGAGGAGGAAAAGAAGAGCAATCAGCGTCTTCAGTATTAGCTTTCAATGTATTATCGGCTGTGGCAAGTTGATTTGGATGGATTTCTTGGAGCGAGGGGCGGTTTGGGGCATCTGCCCTCGGGTAAAAGCCCCTGAAACGGTGCGATCCAAGCTTTCCTGAGGCGATCCAAGCTTTGCCCCGGCTGCGGCCTGGCTTGGGGGCGGGTATAGTTGTGGATGGATGCACCGCAGCGATTGGCAGGTCGCCCTGATCCTGCTGCACATGCGCAGAGGGTCGCGCAGGAGGCGGAAAGAAGAACAGGTGAGGGCGCGCGACCCCATCCCTCTTCGCCATTCTCCGGTGGAGCGCAGGCGGTGCATCCGTTTTCTATGCGCCGCGGAAGACCGGCCTCGTCCACCACCCTCATTCCGCATACCCGCTGGATCTGAAGAATTGAGCCGACCAGGCGTCCGCCCGGTCTGCGTGGGGATGGGGAGTGCAACTTCTGACAGTTACAGTCCTGGCACAACCGAGGGGGTGGCTATACTGTGGCGCGTCCGGCTTCCGGCCGGCGCCATGGATTTTCAAGCCCGCGAGTTGGCAGCATGAACCCATTCAACATGGAAACGATCTGGCTGGGGGTGAACAACCTGCGGCTGCACAAGCTCCGCTCGTTGTTGACGGCGCTGGGCATCATCTTCGGCGTGGCGGCGGTGATCTGCATGCTGAGCGTGAGCGAGGGGGTCACAGCCGACGAGTTGCGGATGATCCAGTTGCTGGGGACGAAGAACATCATCATTACGTCGGTGAAGCCGCCTTCGAACATCCAGGTGTCGGAGGGCAACAGCCGGCTGCTGGAGTTCGGGCTGGAATACGATGATATGAAGCTGATCGGCGAGACGATTCCGCACATCGAGCACCTGGTGCCGTTGAAGTCGATCGGCAACCGGATCCGGCGCGGCGACCGGCAGATGAACGCGGACACGATCGGGGTTCGGCCCGCGTTTTTCGAGTGCACCAACGTCCGGGCCGCCCGCGGTCGGCTCCTGTCGAAGACGGATGAAGCCGACGCCAAGCGCGTCTGCGTGATCGGCCAGAACGTACACGACCGGCTCTTTCCGCTCGAAGACCCGATCGGCCAGAGCCTGTACGTGGAGCGATTCGAGATCACGGCCCCGTACACCGTGGTGGGGGTTATCGGGCAGGTCGAGACGGCCGGTGCGCCGCAGCGCGGGGTGGACGAGCGTGATTTCAACTCCGAGGTGTTCATCCCGTACACGACGGCCACCCAGCGTTACGGCGACATCCAGCGCAAGCAGTCGAGCGGCTCGCGGGAGATGACACGAACGGAACTCACCGGGCTGTATGTCGCGGTCGACGAGATGGAGAACGTCATCCCGGTTTCGCAGATGGTGGCCCGGGTGCTGCAGTTCCGCCACGACCAACAGGATTACGACATGCGGGTCCCGCTGCGAAGCCTGCGGCTGGCCGAGCGCAAGCAGCGGAACTCGCAGTACCTGCTCGGATCGATTGCAGGAATCTCCCTACTGGTCGGGGGGATCGGGATCATGAACATCATGCTGGCGACGGTGACGGAGCGGACGCGGGAGATCGGGATTCGGCGTGCCCTGGGCGCCCGCCAGCGCCACATTACTGTGCAGTTCCTGATCGAGACGGTGGTGCTTTCGACGACCGGCGGCCTGATCGGCGTTGCCTTGGGTTACCTGAGCGCCGTGATCATCTCGCACTCGCTGGACTTCGGGGCGGCGATCGTGCGGCCCTGGTCGGTGCTGATCAGCTTCGGGCTTTCGGTGCTGGTGGGGATCGTGTTCGGGCTGTGGCCGGCGATCAAGGCGGCGAAGCTGGACCCGATCGTGGCGCTGCGCTACGAGTAGCGGCGAGGCGTTGGTTGGCCGGGGCGGGCGGGCTCGTGACAGATTTCACGCAAGGCCAAACGATTTCACGCAAGCAAGGCCGAGCCGGAGTGCTTGGCGATTCCTGAATGCGCTTTCATGGTGGTTGTCGGGCGGCTTTTGGGGATTCCCTGACGGCATTCGCAACGGTTCCAGAAACATTCCCGATACAATACGAACATTGGGGCGTCAAAAAGTTCAGCCCGGTTGGAGCAGCGGAGGCAAAAAGCGTCCGGGAACGAAAGTCAAATTTGCCGCCCCACTTTTTCTGTCGTATACTACTACTGTAGTTCGCTCCCCCCACGACAATCTCCCCCACTTGGTAACCCAGTCACCCGGTGTCTGTGAGCACCGGTAACGTCTGGGTTCCCGCGGAAGCAGGTCGCCGCGTTCTTCTTTGCGGACGTCGGCGCATCGCCCGAGGCAGTCATGAGCAGTCATGAACGGCCCGGGCATCCGTGGGGCAACGAGGCCCGCGGAGGTTGATTGAGGAGTAGGGACATGGGCAGCCAAGACAGCACAGCCGTCGCGAACAAACCTGTCGACGAACAGCGCCGGTTGCCGCAGGCGTTGTCGGCCGACGTCCGGCGCCATTTCGACGCCCACGATCTCGGGCTGCTCGAAAAGGTGCTGACGGAACCCGTCGCCGAAATCGATCATCCCGCTCTGCACGAGCCGGATGCCGTGGAGGCCATCTTCGGGGTTTCCGCGGAGCTGACGCGGACCGACGGGACGCGTTTTCCGGCGCCCGAGCCCATCGCGGGCGGGCGGGCGGCAGCGGCCACGCGGGTGCCGACGCTCAAGACCGCCGAAGAGCACAAGCTCTTTTTGCGGATCAACTGCGCCCGGATGCACATCAATCGCATCCTCGACGCATATGCGGACCAGGCGCTGCCCCTGCCGGTGGTTCGCGAGCTGCTGGCGTGGACCTTCTGGGAGCAGGATGTGCGGGCGCGGATCGTCGAGTTGAACATGCCGCTGGTGCTGGCGATGGCCAAGCGCACCCGGCTGGCGGGCATCGACTTCAACGAGATGATCAGCGAGGGCAACATGGCGTTGCTCCGCAGCGTGGACAAGTTCGACTGCGGGCGGGGGTTCAAGTTCAGCACCTACGCCTGCCGGGCGATCCTCAAGAGCTTCTCACGGGTGGCGATGCGGACCAGCCGATACCGCGGCACGTTCCCGGTGGAGTTCGACCCCTCGATCGAACGGAGCGACCATCTGGAGCGGAAGCGGCAGAGCGCCGAGGCCGACTGCGTCGACGACTTAAAAGAGATCCTCCGCCGCAACATGGCCGACCTGACGGAGGTGGAGCAGACGGTTATCCGGCAGCGGTTCGCGCTGGATCACGTCGGCGCCGAGATTCCGGTGCCCAAGACACTGGAGCAGGTGGGCCAGGTGATCGGGGTGACGAAGGAGCGGGTGCGGCAGATCCAGAACAAGGCGCTGAAGAAGATCCGCACCGCCCTGGAGGAGAGCTACCTGGCGGCGTGAGTTGATGGAAACAAGCCGGATGGCCTGGCACGCGGCAGGTCATCGTGAACGCTTACGGGCGACCGGAACACAGGTTTCGGTCGCCCGCTTTGTTATCTGCGATGAATGACGGTGTGTGGCGGGCGCGGCGGCCCCAGGGTTGAGGGTCAGGTCCGAGGGGTTGGGGGCCGGGTCAGCCCACTTCACGGCGCTGGAACAAGGCCACGCCCACGGAGAGGGCGGCGACCGAGAGGAATGCCGCATAGAGGGTTACATACAGGGCGTAGACGACGGGGATGCCCTGCTCGTTGTTCACGGCGTCGATGATCCAGAAGACGCTGAAGTTGGGGACGTGGCGATAGACGACGTCGGCGAGGACCGACACCTGGGCCATGGCACTGAGCACGTAATCGGTGATCAACCCAACCACGAGGGTGGCCAGGCAGATGGTGAGGGTCATGACCTGTCCCACGCGGGTGGAGGCCGCGAGGGCGATGGCGGTCAGCACCATGACGGCACAGAAGACGAGGAAGACGGCCCCGACGACGGGCGGGGTGACCAGGCCGGGGTCGAAGCCCGTCCACTCCCAATGCCGGCCAAAGAAGAAGGTGGCCACGGCCCCCAGGGTCAACAAGGGGGTTCCAATAGCCAGCGCGGTCGTTATAAACTCTTTGCCCGTGACATAGTTACGAATACCTGCGACGATGCAGACCAGGATCGTCCCGCCCAAGCCGAAGGTGATCACGGGCAGGTGCCAGGTGTCGGCGCTGGTCTGAAGGACCTTGTGCTGAAGGCAGAATATGAAGGCGAGGAAGCCAAGATAAAACGCGAGGGCCAGAGCCCCCACCAGCCCGAGGTACTTGCCGGCCAGAAAGACGGGACGACTGACCGGCTTGCTCACCACGGTGAGCACGGTTTTGTTCTCGATCTCGCGGGTGAGCACGGAAGTCGCACTGAAAGAAGCCAAGAACAAACCGCTGAGCAGCAACGTAGACAACCCTAGCTCCGTAAGGAGTTTGTCATCGTCATCGAGGGTGTAGGCGGCCAGCGAGACGTTGAGCATCATCAGCAGGAAGGTGGCGACGAGCACCACGCCGAAGATGGGCTGCCGAATCGTCTCGACGAAGGTGTTGCGGGCGATGGCATTGAGTTTGCCGAACAAGGGTGTCTCCCTGGTGAATCGAAGGGCGTTTGCGAACGCTAAACCGAGTAATGTCAGAAGATTGGGATCGCTTGGCAACGCGTGCGAATTATTGTAAGCTCCGTCGCCCCGCGGGCAAGGGGCCCCTCGCTGCGGTCGGGGCGCCGAGCCTTCCAGTCCTATTGGTACGACGCTCGAGCCACGGTGCGGGTTCGATATCTCTTGGCGCACGAGTGACCTGAGTTCCTATGATCGAATCATCCACGTCCAAAGACCGGCGGGCGCAACTGGCCGCCCTGTTCGGCGCCATCCTACAGACTTTGTTCTTCATCGTACTGCTCGTCGTGGGCCAGGCCTACGAATCCAGCGTCACGCTGATGATTGCGCGGTGGATGCTGGGGGGTGTGGTCATCTGGCCGATCCTGTCGATCGTCTACAGCCAGCGGCGGCGCACGGAGGAGGAGCGGCGGGAAGCGGAGCAGTTGAAGCACGCCCGGTCGGCCGACGGGGTAAGCGCCATCTTCGATACGGAAGATGAAGCCTACCTGATCGAGCGACGGCGGCTGAGCTGGATTCTGCGCTGGATCGTGCCCACCGGGGCCGTGGTCCTCGCGGCGTACCACCTGTTCATCACGCTGCTGATCACCAAGACGGGCGCGGACGGCGGGCTGTCGTGGTGGAGTTGGAACTTCCGGGGCGCTTTCCTGGAGAGCGACGCGTTTCGGGTCACGGGCGAGCGCGGCATCGTGATGACGTTCGTCGGCGGGGTCGGGTTTCTGGCGTTTCTGTATTCGCGGTACACGGCGGGCATGGCCCGCATGCCCGGATGGCGGATGCTGCGGTCGGGCGCCAGCTACATGGCGGGCAACGCCCTGGCGTGTTTGATCGCGTTGATCGCGATCGGGGTGCAAAGCGAAGAGTTCCATTACGCGGCGCCGCTGGCGGGCTACATCATTCGCCTGGCGGTTTTCGTGCTGGGCATCGAGTTTCTGGCCAATTACGCGCTGGACTTTTACCGCCCGCGCACCCCGGGCCTGGAGAGTCGCCCCGCCTTTGACAGCCGGGCGCTGGCGCTGATCACGGAGCCGGGCGGCATCGCGCGGTCGATCGCCGAGGCGATCAACTACCAGTTCGGCTTCGAGGTCAGCAGCACGTGGTTCTACCAACTGCTCAAGCGGGCGTTGCTGCCGATGATCGCATTCGGGCTGCTGGCGTTGTTCGCGCTGTCGAGCGTGCTGATCGTCGACGCGGACGAGCGGGCGGTGGTGGAGCGGTTCGGGCGGCGCTTGCAGGGACCGGGCGAAGCGTTGACGCCGGGGTTGTACTTCAAGGCCCCCTGGCCGATCGACAAGGCCTACAGCGCCCGGGTGTCGCAGGTGCGGACACTTACGGTCGGCACGCCGACGGACGAAGAGGAGCAGTACGAGGAGGTTGGGGGCAACCGGCGGCTGAAGCCGATCCTCTGGGGGGAGAAACACGATTTCAACGCGGAGATGATGCTGGTGTTGGCCAGCCCGCAGTTGACCAATTTCGAGTTGTCGGCGGGTGCCCAGACGCAGCCCGCTTCGACGACGGGCAAAGCCGTGGCGGTCGGGCTGTTGATGGTTTCGGTGGACATCCAGTACAGCATCGATGACATCCACGGCTACATTTACGAGTACATCAATCCCGACGAGGTGGTCGAGAACATCGCCTACCAGGTGCTCACCAACTACGCCGCGAGCGTGGACGTGGACCGGTTCTTGGGACCCGGGCGATCGATCGTGAACGCCCAGTTGCACGCCAAGCTCCAGCAGCGGCTGGATGAAGCGGACCTGGGCATCCGCATATTGTACGTCGCCCTGCAAGAGGCGCATCCGACCGACGACGTGGCCAAGTCGTTCCAGGACGTGGTCAAGGCAGAGATTGAGAAAGAGACTCACATTCAGAACGCCCACGGCGAGGCGGAGAAGACGCTGACGGCCGTCGCGGGCAGTCGGAGCCGGGCGAAGCTGCTCGACGCGGCGATCCTGGAGCGCGACCGGCTGGCGCAGATGGCGAATCCCGATCCCGACGCCGTTGCCGAAGCCAACGAGCGGGTCCACGACCTGCTGACGGGCGCGCCGGAGAAGAGCATTCCGCCGGCGGGCGGCGAGGCGGCGGAGAAGATCGCCAGGGTGACCGCCAGGGTGCAGAAGAAGTTGACGCAGGCGAAGCGCGATCTGGCGTTGTTCAACGCGGAGGTGACGGCGTACGAAGCGGCGCCGGAGCTGTACAAGCAGCGCAAGTACCTCGGCATGTTGCAGGAGGCGACGGCGATGATTCGCAAGTACGTGGTGGTGGTCGACCCGTCCAAGCGTGTGTTGATCATCTACGACAAGGAATCGAAGGGCACGATCGATCTGGAGCAGCCCGGTCAGTAGGGCGCTTCTGACCAACGAGGCAAGGAAGAACGGCCGATGAAGAGTTTACCATCCATTATTGCGGCGATCGTCCTGGTGGCGGTGCTCGCGTTTTACATGTGCACGTTCCAGGTGCGCTCGACCGAGGTGGCGATCAAGAAGACCTTCGGCGAGGCGGACGAGGAGCCGATCGCGATCGACGAGGACGATCGGAGCTTCTTCGCGGGCCTGCACGCGAAATGGCCCTGGCCGATCCAGAGCGTGGCGAAGTACGACAAGCGGCTGCGGATTCTGGTGGACCGCATCGAGGAGACGCCCACGCGGGACAGCAAGCAGATCGTGCTGACGACGTTCACGGCGTGGACCATCGCCGACCCGTACAAATTCCACACGCGCTACCAGACGGTGGACGCGGCGGAAGACGTGCTGCGCAACCGCATCCGCAGCATCAAGAAGGCGGTGATCGGCAATCACGATTTTTCGGAATTCGTTTCCACGCGGGAGAGCGACCGCCAGATGCGGGCGATCGAGCAGGAGATGATGACGGCGCTGGCGGACGACGCCCGCGAATCGTTCGGCATCGACATCCAGGCCTTCGGCATCAAGCAGCTCAGCTTGCCGTCGAACGTGACGCAGGCGGTGTTCGAGACGATGAAATCGACGCAGAAGATCAAGGCCGACACGTATCGGTCGGAAGGCAACGCCGAGGGCAGCCGCATTCTGGCCAGCGCCGAGGCCTCGGCCGAGCGCATCCGCGCCGTCGTGCAGCGCAAAGTCGACGAGATCGAAGCGCAAGGCCTGGAGGAAGTGGGCCGGATCTACAAGGCGTTCGCCGAGCACCAGGAGCTGCGCATCTTCCTGGACAAACTCCACGCCCTGGAGCGGATTCTCCGGGACCGGGTGGAACTGTTCATGGACACCGACTTCCAGCCCATGGACCTGTGGTCTCCCGAGAAGCGCATGGAGTTGATGCGGGAACCGGATCTGGGCAAAGAGCAGGGCAGCGCCCGCGACGTGATCGACGACAACTGACCCCCGGCGGGCCGTCGGCGCAGCCCGCGCGGTCCGCGGCAGAGAGATAGTTCACCATGGCGTTGGGACATCATCATCACCATCATCACCACCACGAGCATGACGCGCACGATGTGCCGCTCGATGCCGCCAACCAGTCGCTCGCGGACGCGCTGCGGGCGAGTTTCGGCATCCTCAAGGTCGTCATGTTCGTACTGGTGGTGATGTATTGCTTCAGCGGCGTCAACTGCGTTGAGGAGAACGAGCAGGCGGTGATCATGCGCTTCGGCAAGCTGTTGCCGGAGATCCGCGAGCCGGGCCTGTCGATCGCCTTCCCCTACCCCATCGACGAGACGATCGCGCTGCCGACGAAGAAAGACAACAAGTTCCTGATCAAGAGCCAGTGGCCTTCGGTCCGGGCGAGCGAAGAGGCGGAGCCGCTGAACAAGGTTCGCGGCGCCGGCGAGCTCAACCCCGGCATCGACGGCGCGTTGCTCACGGCGGACCGCGGCATGGTGCACATGCAGTGGCAGGTGATCTACCGCATCACCAACCTGCGCAAGTTCGTGCTGCGCATCCCCCATCGCACGATCGAGGACGCCGAGCGGTTGATCACGCCGCTGGTGGAAAACGCGGCCATCGACGTGGTGTCGCGTTACTCGGCCGAGGCGGTCACGCGGGGCATGACCACCCAGGTGGCCAGGGAGGTGGAGAACGAGGTGAACCAGCGGCTCGAAGCGCTGGACACCGGCATCTCCATCGTCGCGGTCGACGCGCCGCGCTCCTCGGTGCCGGGGCAGACGCTGGACGCCTTCGACGACGTGACCAAGGCGGAAAACCAGAAGGAGAAGGCCATCCGGGAGGCCGAGCAGAAGCGCAGCGATCTGCTCAACCGCATGGCCGGCGAGGCCTACGAGGACCTGCTCAACCTGCTGGACGAGCGGGACCTGGCGATCGCCCAGAACAAAGCGGGCGAGGTGCGCCGGCTGAGCGAAGAGATCGACGCCCTGGTCGAGAATCGCGCCGGCGGCCGGGCCGGCCAGGCGATTCGACGGGCCAAGGGGTTTTATACCAACGTGGTGCAGGACGTGCGCGGCGACGTGGATGAATACCGCGCGGCGCTGGACGAGTACCTCACGCAACCCGAGCTGTTCATCCACCGCATGTGGGAAGACACGCGGATGGAGGTGTTGCAGCGCGCAGGCGTCATCAAGCACTACCTGCCGAAGCAGGCGGACGAATTGCGCATCATCGTGGCGCCGGATCCGCTGCAACGCGAGATCGAGGAACGCCGCCGCTTGCAGCAGGAAGCGGAGGAGTACGACTTTTCCGCCGCGAAGAGGCTTCAGGCCATCCCGCCGTCAGGCGAGTAGCCGGTATATCGCGACCTGCGGCGTCGGCCGGCGCCGCGAGCAACCAGGACTATGGCAAAGAACACCCTTCCAGTCGTGCAGACCGTCGGCCTGACCAAGGCCTTCAAGGACTTCTGGCGTCGTCCGCGCGTCGAGGCCGTCAAGGATCTCGATCTGGAGATCCGCCCCGGCGAGGTGTTCGGTCTGCTGGGACCCAACGGCTCCGGGAAGAGCACGACGATCAAGTTGCTGCTCGGGCTGCTCTATCCCACCCGGGGACGCATTGCAGTATTTGGCCGCCCCCCTACTGACGTGGCGATCAAGAAGCGCATCGGCTACCTGCCGGAAGAGTCGTATCTGTACCAGTTTCTCAACGCCCGGGAGACGCTGGATTTTTACGGCCGGCTTTTTCGCCAGCACGGCAAGGTCCGCGGCGAGCGTTTGAACATGCTGCTGGACATGGTGGGTTTGCAGCGCGAGGCCAAACGGCGCGTGGGCGAATACTCCAAGGGGATGGCCCGGCGCATCGGTCTCGCCCAGGCGCTGATCAACGACCCGGAGTTTCTGGTGCTCGACGAGCCCACCAGCGGGCTGGACCCCATCGGCACGAGTCAGATCAAGGAGGTCATCCGCCGGCTGGGCGATATGGGCAAGACCATTCTGCTTTCCAGCCATCTGCTGGCCGACGTGGAGGACGTCTGCGACCGGGTGTGCATCCTCTACGGCGGGCAGAAACAGGCCGAGGGCACCGTCACCGAGTTGCTCGCCGAGGAGAACCGCACGCAGATCACCACCGACCGGCTTTCCGAGGCCACCATCGCCGCCCTGCGAGACCTGGTGGCCGAGCGGGAGGCCAAGGAGATCGAGGTGTCGATGCCGCGGGGACGGCTGGAGAATCTCTTTTTGCGGATCGTCAAGCAGGCCCAGGCCGCCAAGCTGGCCACGTCCGGCGTCGGTCAGACCGGGGCGATTCCGGAGTTTCTGGGCGCCTCGACGAGCAGCGGCGACGCGATCATCCAGTCGCTCATCGACGCGTCGGAAACCGACGTCGCGCCGGTGGAACCGGTTGAAGTCGTCGCCCCCACCGAGCCCGGACCCGCCGGCCAGCAGGTGATCGCCGAGCTGCTGTCCGAGCAGGCGGCGCCCGAGCAACCGGAGGAAGAGCCCGCAGCGCCGACGGAGGCGCCGCCGGTGGGTCCGATCGAAGCCGATGAGAAGTTGATCGACGATCTGTTGCGCGGTTCCGACGAGCACCGCTAGGAAGGCGACGCGATGGGCAACGTCTGGACGGTTGCACGACATACCCTATCCGAGAGCATCCGGCAGAAGGTGGCCGTGTTGCTGCTGGTCATCCTGGGGGGGATCGTGGGGTTGCTGCCGTTCGCCACCAAGGGGGACAACTCGCTGAGCGGCGCGGTGCAGTCGTTTCTGTCGTACGCGGTGATGGTGACGAGCTTTCTGCTCTGTTGCGTATCGGTGTTTCTCGCCCGGACGATATCATCCGACCTGACCGGCAAGCAGATCCTGGTGCTGATGACCAAGCCGGTGGCGCGCTGGCAGTACGTGGTGGGCAAATGGCTGGGCATCGTGCTGCTCAACACCGGGGTGCTGGCGCTCGTGGGGGTTTTCATTTACGGGATGACGATGTTCATCGCCGGCCGGCCGCGCGGGTTGTGGGTGGTCGGAACGGTGATCGCACTGCTCGCGTTGCTGGCGGCGGTCGTTTTGGTGCGGCGGCTGGCGCCGCAGCGTTTCTCCGTGTTCGGCTGGCTTGTGGCCGGCGGGAGCGCTCTGGTGGTGCTGGTCGCGGCGGGCGCGGCGGTATACGCCATGCAGGGCTACCAGGGAACGGTCGCGCCGCGCGACGCGCACGACGCCGAACGGCTCAACAACCAGGTCTTGCAGGCCCGGCACACCGCCCACCTCCAGATGCCCATGGAGGTGTTCAGCCGGGAGGCCCAGCGCCTGCTGGACCAGAACATCGAGCAGGGCAAATACGCGAACATCGAGCACTTCAGCGAGGAGGCGGAGAAGCGGCGGCTGCGCGAGGACATCATCACCCGCTGGCGCTTGCTGTTGCCTACCGAGGCGCGGGAGTTGAATTTCGAGGATATTCGCACCAGCCGATCGCCGGACGAGACCATTCACATCGTCTACCGCGAGCGGGTATTTCAGTATCCGGCGGACGAGATCCTGCGGTGCTACTGGATCGTGGGCGATCGTCGCAAGGGTGCGACGGAGTACCGCATACCGCGGCGCGACGTGGTCAACCGGCAGCACACCATGGCGGTGCCGGCCGACGCGGTGGCGCCGGACAACACCCTGCGGGCGGTGTTCGTCAACGCGAATCCCTGGGTGGCGGCGGGCGAAATGCAGCACGGCAACAGCGTGATGCTGGAGGGCGAAGATCCGGTGAAGGTGCTGTTTTCGGTGGGGAGCTTCGGGGCGAACCTGGCCCGGGCGCTGGCGCTGGTGCTGATGCGGGTGGCGTTTCTGGCCGCGGTGGCGGTGATGTTGACGACGTTTCTGTCGTTTCCGGTGGCGTGTTTGGGGGCGTTTTGCGCGTACAGCTTCATGACGCTGCGGTCGTTTCTGGAAGATGCGATCGGGTGGTTGCCCGGAGAGGGCGCGGTGGGCGTATACCAGATCGTCGCGGGCTATTTCCTGGACGTGGTGTACTTTTTGTTGCCGAGTTTCAGCACCTACGACGGGCTGGAGAACCTGGTCAACGGCCAGAACGTAACCTTGATGTGGGTGTTGCAGGGGCTGGGGAATCTGTTCGTGCTGCGGACGGGGATTCTGCTGCTGATCGCCTGCCTGGTTTTCCAGCGGCGGCAGGTGTCGGAGATTTCCGCGTAAGGCAGCGTGGCACGCGAGAGGAAATCCCGGTCGCATCATGGGTGCATCGCGTGCCGGCGAGTTGAACGACCGGCCTATTGGATTTGAACGCCCGGCTACAAGCGCCGGGGAACGTGAGCATGGCGCAGACCACGAGCAGAATGGAAGAGTACCTGGCGGCGCGGCAAGGCGCGGAGCGGTCCGACCTGCTGATCCGCGTGGGTGGCATTGCGCTGGGCGTGGTTCTGCTGGTCGCGGCCGGATGGATCATGCGGCCGATCAACGATCTGCGGCGCAGCGCCCAGCTTACGCTGAGCGCGGAGTCGGTCGAGGGGTTGCCGCCGGATGTGGCCTTGATGACCAAGACGGGCACGCTGCGGGCGGTGGCGCTGGTGGTGGGGTTTCAGCGGCTCGAGGACCTCAAGCAGAACAACCAGTTTTACGAGCTGATGCAGCTTTCCGACTGGCTGTGCAAGCTGGCGCCGAGGTACGCGAAGGTGTGGTCGTACGCGGCGTGGAACATGGCGTACAACATATCCGTGCTCGAGTATTCCCCGGAAGCCCGGTGGCTGTGGGTGAGCAACGGCATCGAGGCGCTGCGCAGCCGAGGCATTCCGTACAATCCCCAGTCGATCACGCTCTACAAGGAGCTGGCCTGGATCTTCTACCACAAGATCGGCGACCGCCTCGACGACCAGCACCGCGCGTACAAGCGCGAGCTGGCGGTGCAGATGCAGATTCTGTTCGGCGCCCCCCCGCTCGGCCAGACGGCGCGCGAGACGGTGGAGCAGTTTCGGCAGATCGTCGATGCCCCGCGCGACTGGTACGACTACGAGGACCTGGCGGCGAAGCGTCCGGACCTGGCGCCGCTGATGGACGCACTGGAGGGGGTCGGCCTGCTGGAAGACAACGCCCTGCTCCATTTCGTGGCCGAGGACGCCATTCGGCGCAAGCAGGAAGCGGTGACCGCGGAGTCGGCCGAGCTCGACGCGGACGCAAGCGAAAGCGATCAGCGCCGGGCCAGGCGGCGAGCGGTGCTGGACGACCCGCGATTCGCGGAGACGTTGCCGCAGTTCGTGGCCATCCTGCGCTCGCGGGCCATTCGCGCGGACCTGCACATGGACCTCGACTGGATGCTGACGCTGATGGCGGATCCGCCGTGGCTGGACGCGTCCGCCCGGGCGAAGTTCATCGAGGACTACGGGCCTGGTTCGGTGCTGTGCCCGATCGACTGGCGGCTGCCCTACGCCCACACGCTGTACTGGGGCACCTATGGGGACATGGTGACGCAGGACGCGTTGCGCATCGACGACGCGGACTCGATGAACGCGGTGCGGTTCATCTTTTTCTCACTGGAGAGCATGGCCGCGTACGGCCAGACGATTCTGGAGCCGAACTTTCAGCGGCCCAACCGCTCGTTCATGGAGATGACGCCGGACCTGCGGTTCATCCCGCACATGCACCAGGCGTACCTGCATTACGGGGAAAAGCAGTTCGCCCAGGATCCGCGATTCATCCCCGGCACGAGCGGGCCCAACTACTGGGGCGGGCATCGCAACTTCCTGGTTGACTCGATTCAGCAGCTTTACCTGGCCGGCGGGGAGGACAACCTCGAGCTGGCCAAGGAGTTCTTCTTCTACCTGCGGGAATTCGACCGCGACGAGCAGGGCAACATCAAGGCGCGCTACCAGCAGACTTTCGAGCGGTTCGTGTTCCAGGACATGTTCGAGGATCTGGACACGCAGAAGCGGGCGCAGTACTTCATCGCCCAGTTGCTGCACCGGTCGCTGAAGGACGCGGCCGCGGGCGACATCGACAGCGCCATCGCGCATACAGAAGAAGCCAAGAAGTGGTGGACCTACTACATGCGCGACAAGCAGGAGACGGAGCGCAACGACCGGCGTCGGCTGGAGCCGCTGGGGATCATGCGGCGCGACGTGGCGCTGGTGTTCATGGTGCGGCCGGACATCTCGCTGCTGCAAAAAGCACGGCTGTGGCGGGCGCTGGACGTGCCCACGCGGCAGGCGATCTACGACGAGACCCGGGAGGCGATCGTCGAGCGCAGCGCCCAGCACGATCCGCCGTACGATCCCGACAAGGTCATGCCCGAGCCGCCGGGGATGGAGGAATACCGCAAGAACCCCGACCGGGTGCTCAAGGAGCTGGAGATCTACGACGAGGCGGTGTTCGAGGGCGAGAAGATCCGGGAGCTGTAAGGCGAGCCGGGGGCAGGGCCCCGGGGGCGGTTGGGCGCTGGGGCGCGGTCAGCTCCGTCGCGATAGCGCGGCCTGCACGACGGCCGCGATACGCTCGCAGACGAACTCGCGGAACGTGCAGCCATTGAGGCCGCGGGTGCGCAGCGTCGGCCCGCTGGCGGTGAGGCCGCCCGGGTCGCTGCGGTTGAAGCGGGTCTGCTGAAACGCGATCGAGTTGGGCAGCACGGTCCCGTGGTAGCGCATGCCGCAGCCGGCGAACTCGATGACGATGGTGATATCGCGTCCGCCCTTCAAAAACGGCCCGGGGTCGAAACTGAGCGTGACGCCATCGGCCGCGTACTTGAGCCGCAACTGCTCGAACGCCGGAACCAGTTCATCGCGGAAGACCTCGCGCAGGCAGTCGAGGGGATTGGGCGGAGCGGCTTCTTTCGCGTCCTCTTTCGCCTGCTGCTGGGAGTGCTGTCGGAGCAGCGAGTCGAGTTTGGCCTCGCCTTGAACATCCGAGGGGGCGCCGCGCCCGCGACTGTGCCGCAACAAGGCATGCAGATCTACCGGTTCGTCTCCCGCCATGGTCCTGCTCACTTGGGCCAGGGAGCTGCGAGGTCCAGCTCCGGCATTCCGCGTACCGCCACGGTGACGGCCATCCCTCTTAACGCGTCGGCCGCTGGCGCCGGCGACTTGAGCCGGCGGCCTCCCCGTGCAAGCCTACCATACGTGCGCGGTGGCGGATGACGCGGATGACAATTGGCGTCACGCCCGGTAAACTGCGACGCACGTTCAATTCATTATCGGAGGTTGCCATCATGACGCGATTGCTCAGCCTGTTGCTCCTTTCGTTTGCCTGCGTCGCGCCCGCGTCGGCCGCCGGGTCTTTCGACCAGGACATACCCCACATTTCGTGGTCCGACGCCCCCCAGTATTACGGGCAGCGCTGCGTGGTGTACGGCACGGTGGTCCTGACCAAGGACATTGGCAGCCGGACCTTTCTGAACTTTCACGAGGACTATCGCAAGCATTTCACCGTCGTCATCAACCGCGAGCTGTACGACGATTTTTCGGAGGCGCCGGAGCAGCGTTACCGGGGCAAGCATGTGCGGGTGGCCGGGGAGGTGATCGATTTCAACGGCACGCCGGAGATCGTTCTGGCGGACGGCGCGGACATCGAGATCATCGACGATCCGACGCCGCCAGCCGGCGGAGCGGCCCGCGGGGCAGAGGCCGCGACGCCCTCCCCCACCCCGCAACCGGCCAAGCCGACGCCGGCGCGCCGTTCGCGGGTGCGCGCCGACGGGGTCGTCCGCATCGCCACGTTTAACGTGCTGAATCTTTTCGACGACCATGACGATCCGTACGTCGAGAACGAGCGCCTGCCGGGCAAAGACGATGCGGAAGTGAAGCTGCTGGCGGGCAACGTGCGGGCGCTCGACGCGGACGTAGTCGCGTTTCAGGAGGTGGAGAACCGGCCGTTTCTACAGCAGTTCGTCGATCAGCATCTCGGCGACCTGGGCTACAGCGATACGGTGCTGATCGAGGGCAACAACGAACGGGGCATCGACGTCGGGCTGATCAGCCGACTGCCGGTGGGACCGGTAACCTCGTACCGCCATCTCGACTTCAAGGCGGACAACGGCGAGCCGATGCGCTTCCAGCGGGATTTGCTGCGGGTGCACATCATGCCGCCGGGGCACGCCGCGTTCGACGTGTACGTGGTGCACCTCAAGAGCAAGTACGGCGGGGCCGAAAAGTCGCTGCCGCTGCGTATGGGTGAGGCGCGGACCATTCGCAAGCTGCTCGACGAGCGTCTGAAGGCGGATCCGGACGCCCTCTTCGTCATTTGCGGCGACTTCAACGACACCATCGACAGCAAACCGCTTCAGCACCTGGTGGGCGAAGGCCCGCAGGCGTTGAAGAGCTTCTACGAGGACTTGCCGTCGGACAAGCGCATCACCTACAACCGCAACCACCTTTCGATGATCGATTTCATCTTTGCGTCGCCGGCCATGGGCAAGCTGTACCAGAAGAACAGCTACGCGGTGAAGCTGGGGACGGTGGAGTCGAGCGGGTCGGATCACAATCCGGTGGTGGCGGCGTTCAAGCTGCCGGCGGCGTCAAGTCACAATTGACATGCTGGCACGGTAGGCCTACATTCTTCGTCGCCCCTGGGTCGGGGTTCTCTGCGCTTCCGACGATGGCTTGCGCCATTGCACGTCTGAGAGCCGGCGGGTTGAGGTCTGGAAAGAAGGTGACCGGTGGCGTCGCTGCACGTGCTGCAAGGCCCGGACAAGGGCTGCACCTACGAGATCGTCGAGGATCACACGATCCTCGGGCGCTACTCGCAGCACGCGCACCTGACCGACCACACGGTCTCGAGGCGGCACGCCGCGTTTCATCGCGATGACGACGGCTGGCGTTTGGTCGACCTGGGCAGTTCCAACGGCACCTACGTCAACGGCGATCGCATCTCCGGCGACTGCGCGCTCAAGCACGGCGACCAGATCAAAGTCGGCGGCACGCTGATCGCCTTTCGCCAACGGGCGGACGTCGAGGGCTATGATCGACCGGCCGCCACCCGCGACATGCTGGACGTGACCAGCGGCGGACCGGCGGATTCGGCAATTCTGTCGGCGGTGCACGCCTCCGACCAGAGCATGATCCTGGCATCGCCGGAGACGGCGGATGCGGTGCACGCGTGGAATCTGATGTACCGCCTGGCCGAGGCCATCGGGGTGATCAGTTCGGTCAAGGATTTCCTCAACAACGTGACCGAGATCATCCTCGCCCACGTGATGGTGGACCGGGTGTTTATCCTGCTGCGCGACGAGGAAAGCGGCGAGTTTGAACCGGTGGCGGTGCGTTATCGCTCCAAGGCCCACGCCAAGCGCGAGCGCATTTCGATCTCGCGGACGATCATCAACCAGGTGGTGGATCAGCGCAGCGGCGTGCTCTGCGCCAACGCGGTCACGGACGAGCGCTTCGGGGGAGACGGCAACCTCGCGGCCAGCATTCAGCAACTCGCCTTGCGCAGCGTGATCTGCGTGCCGATCGTCGGCCACGACCAGGTGCGCGGCATCATCCACCTGGATTGCGCCATGTCGCGGCACACCTACAGCCACGAGCAACTGCGCCTGGCCACGGCCGTGGGGAGCGTGGTGGGCATGGCGATCGAGAATCATCAACTGACCGAAGCACGCATGCGCAACGCCCGCCTGGCCGCCACCGGCGAAACCGTGGCGTACCTGTCGCACCATATTCGCAACATACTCCAGGGGCTGCGCAGCGGAGCCGACGTGGTCGAATCCGCTCTGGCCAGCGGCAAGATCGACAACGTGCGTACGGGCTGGAAGATCGTGCAGAACAACCTCGAGCGGATCTTCCACCTGACCACCAACATGCTGACCTTCAGCAAGGACCGGGAGCCGCGGATTGAGCTGGTGCAGTTGAACCAGGTAGTGGAAGACGCCGCCGCCCTGGCCCAGCGACTGGCCCAGGAACGGGGCGTGGATTTGTCGTTGCGACTGGCCGACATCCCGCCGGCGCCGGTGGATTCCGACGGTGTGCATCAGGCGGTGTTCAACCTGATCATCAACGCGATTGACGCGTGTCCGGCAGAGGGCGGCGAAGTGCGCCTGCGCACGCACTACCTGGAAAAACGGCACCAGATCGCCATCGTCGTGAAGGACAACGGACCGGGCATTCCGCCCGACCGCATCGGGCAGATCTTTCTGCCGTTCCACTCCTCGAAGGGGCAAGGGGGAACGGGCCTCGGGCTGGCGGCGGCCAAGAAGGTCGTCGACGAGCTGAACGGGGAGATTCGCGTCACGAGCAAACCCGGCGAGGGGGCCCGATTCACCATTCGACTTCCGGCCGAGCGCAGCACGACGCTGGACCTGGGCGCCACGCGATAAACCTCCCATTCCAATGTCGAACAGGGTCGGCGGTGCGGCGGTCAGCGGCGCTGCGGCGCGGTGAGTCCCAGGCGGCCCATGACCTGCTGCAAATCGGCCCAGGTCTTGCCCTTGTCCTCCGGTTTGCGCAGCAGGTAGGCGGGATGGTAGGTGGGCATGAGCGGGATGATGCGGTCCTCGCCGAGGGGGTCTTTGAGGCGGAAGTCATGGAACCGGCCTCGGAGGCGGCCGATGCCGTCGGTCGAATCGAGGAGGGTGCGGGCGGCCGGCGCGCCCAGGGTGACGATCATTTCGGGGTGGATGATGCGCAACTGTTCGTGGAGATAGGGGCTGCACGCGAGGATTTCGTCCGCCTCGGGATCGCGGTTGTTGGGTGGGCGGCACTTGACGACGTTGCAGATGTAGACCTCGTTGCGGCGGAGGCCCATGGCGATGATCATGCGGGAGAGGAGTTCGCCGGCGCGGCCGACGAAGGGCACGCCCTGGCGATCCTCCTCGAAACCGGGTCCTTCGCCGACGAACACGAGCCGGGCCTGGGGATCGCCGGCGCCGAACACGGTGTTGGTGCGTCCCTGGCAGAGGCGGCACTTGCGGCAGTCGCGGACGTGATCGCGCTCGAGGTCGGCAAGCCGGGCGGCCGCATCTCCGCTGTCGGCCGACACCGGCGTCCGCGCGGCCGGCGAGGCGGCCGACGCCCCCGGGGCGCGCACTGCGGGGTTACGGCGGATTAATGCGGTCCGGGGAACGGGCAACTCGCGTACGCCGAAAAAACCGTCGGCGCTGAGGAACTGCCGCAGCGCCCGCCGAGCATCATCTGTTGGAATTTCCATTATATTCCGCCGGAAGCGCGCTGCGTGGCGGGATCGCCCCCCCACCGCGCGGAACGCCAGGTGAAAAAAGTCGTCTGCTGCCTTAGTATCCCGGTATGTCAAACTACCAGGAGATTGAAGTCGCCTGTGCGGATGGATACGCGGCCTACGCTCGGTACTGGCCCGCGCCGGCCGGGTCGCCGGCGGTCCTGTACTTCCACGGCATCCAATCCCACTGTGGATGGTACACGGAAACCGCCCGGGCGATCAACGCGGCCGGTTTCGCAGTGCTCCAGCCCGACCGCCGCGGCTCGGGAAGAAACTCACAGGCGCGGGGGCACGCCGATTCGCCGCAGCAATTGATCGACGATGCCATGGCCTGCGTGGACGAACTCCGGCGACGCAGCGAAGCGGAGCGCGTCCACCTGGTCGGCGTGAGCTGGGGCGGCAAGCTGGCGGCGGCTGTGCACATCGAACATCCCGAGGTCATCACCAGCCTGACGCTGGTGGCGCCCGGGCTGTTTCCAATCGTGGACGTGTCCAACGCGGACAAGTTTCGCATCGGCTGGTCGATGGTTTCCAATCCGACGAAGCTGTTCGATATCCCGCTGAACGATCCCGAACTGTTCACCGGCGAGCCCGACAAGATCGCGTTTCTGCGCGACGACCACCTCCAGTTGCACCAGGCGACGGCCGGTTTCTTTCTCGCGTCGCGGCGGATGGACAAGTTGATCAAGAAGCTGCCAGACGCGCCACCTGTGCCCATCCACCTGCTGCTCGCGGGTGAGGAACGCATCATCGACAATGCGAGCACGCGAGCATTCGTCGAGAGCCTGCCTTGGCCGAACAAGAAGATCTCGATTTATCCGGAATCGCGGCACACCATCGAGTACGGCCCGGAAAGGGAGCGTTTTGTCAGCGACATCATCGTCTGGCTGCAGGAATGCGATGCATCGCCGGGGGAGCACGTCTCTGCCGTCAGCGCTCCGCATCCGGACGCCGGCCGAACAGACGGATGACGCCCCCGAGCAGCAAGACTCCCACGGCGAGCCCCAGCCAGGGCGAGTGGCCGAACTTGGAGCACAGGGTGTCGCCCACGGCCATGGCCACCACCGCGGTGAGGATGGCGTAGGGCATCTGGGTCCAGACGTGTTCCTCGAGGCTGCACCCGGAGGCGATGGACGACAGCACGGTGGTGTCGCTGATCGGGGAGCAGTGATCGCCGAAGATGGCGCCCGCGAGGACGCTACCCACGCTACCGAAGAACAGCGGCAGCGCCGCGTCCGGGGGAAGTTCGGCGCCCAGGTCGGCCGCCACGCGCACGACCATGGGGCAGAGGATGCCCATCGTTCCCCAACTCGTGCCGGTGGCGAAGGACACGAACGCCGCGCTGACGAACACACCCAGCGGCAGCCAGGCCAGGGAGAATCCCTGGGCCCGCAGCCATCCGCTGACCACTTCGCCGACGTGCAGATCGCGCCCGCCCTGGGAGAGCGCCCACGCGAGCACGAGCACGACGATCGCGGGATAGACCCGGGCCATCCCATCCATGGCCGCGTCCATCGCCGCGCGGAGCGTGGTCCGTCGCGACGCGGTGGCGAGCACGACCGCGACCAGCAGGCAGGCGAAGGCGCCGTAGAGAATCGCGTCGTAGGAATCCGCGTTTTCCAGCAGGCGGGCAAAAGGAAAGTCCTCACCGGCGGCCCGGGCCGCGCGCCAGGCCAGCATGCCCGGCCAAAGCAGCACCGCTCCGGTGACCGCGACCAGGGTCAGGATGGGCAGGGCCGCGAGCAGCCACACGCCGCGGGCAGGGGCTTCTTCGGGTTCAGCGCCGGCGTTCGGCGCGGCAGCCTGGCTTGCGGCCGATTCCGCGCGGCGCATGGGGCCGAAGTCGCGCCGCGACGCGGCGATCAGCAGGACGGTGACGATCGCCAGGATCGCATAGAAGCGGTACGGGATGCTGCGGACGAAGGCTTCCCAGGCGTCCACACCCAGCAGAAAGGCCGGGGTTCCGGCGGCGGCGACGTCGCGCAGCCCCTCGTCGATGTACTGCAACTCCGCGCCCACCCAGGTGCCCACGAGGGCGATGGACGCCACCGGGGCCGCGGTGGAATCGACAATGTACGCCAGCTTGGCCCGGGAAATGCGCAGGCGATCGCAGATGGGTTGCATGGTGGGTCCGACGATCATCGAGTTGGCGTAGTCGTCGAAGAAGACGACGAGCCCGGCCGCCCAGGCCACCAGTTGCCCGCGCCGGGGGCTGGCCGCGCGGCGGGCGATGAGGTCGACCAGGGCGCGGGTGCCGCCGCTGGCGGCGGCGACGCCGACCATCGCGCCGATGAGCAGGGTGAAGACGATGATTTTCACGTGGCCGGGATCAATCAGGGCGCCGACGATGTAGGTTTCGACGGTGCGTTCGGCCGTTGCAGTGAAGGCGCCGAACGTGGTTGCGGGGCCGTCGAGCCGTTGCATAAGAAACGCCGCCGCCATCACGCCCAGCAGCAAGGAGGGGGTCACCTGGCGGGTAAGCATGGCGCAGACGATGGCGATCAGGGCCGGGGCCAGCACCCAGCCCCCGTAGGATTCCGGACTCGCCGGGGCCGTAGCCCCACCACCACCGCCCTGCTGGGCCGCCCAGACGGGCGCCGCCGCACATGCGAGGAGGACCGCCGCCCATGCCCAGCGGCGAGTGCGGCTACCGGCATGCGATTGCTGGAGGATGGGCATTATGGAAATTCCCTTGCTGGCGGCATTCCGGCGGAGCAGGCCGCCTGAACCCGATGCCTGAACCCGATGGTTGCTGCCCTGGCCGTTCCGTGCGGTTGCGCACCGAGCGCGGCGGCGTCAGCGATACAGCCCAACGGCCGTCGTGAAGATCGCGAGGCCGTCGGGTTCACCGTCCGCCCCGCCGGCGGTCCAGAACGGATGCTGGGTCGGGCGCACGAAGCGCTCCGGATGGGGCATCATGCCGAGGACCCGGCCGGTGGCGTCGGTCAGCGCGGCCACGTGGTCGAAGCTTCCGTTGGGATTCACAGCGCCGCGGCGCGGCGTGCCCTCCGCGTAGCGCAGGGCCACGCGCCGGCGATCGAACGCGGCCTCGTCGGCGACGGCGAAGCGCCCCTCCGCGTGGGCCATGGGCAGGAAGTACTTGCGCTTCGGTTGGAGGAAGACGCAGCCCTCGCAGGGGCATTCCAGCGTCACCCACCGGCAGGTGTAGTGCCCGTTGGTATTGAGCGCCAGGGAGCAGCGGTCGCCGGCGTCGCTGGCGCGGAGCAGTCCCGATTCGACCAAAACCTGGAAGCCGTTGCAAATGCCCAGCACCAGGCCGTCGCGATCGAGAAAGGCGTGGATTGCGTCGGCGAGGTTGTGAATCATGCGGTTGGCGAAAATGCGTCCGGCGGAGACGTCGTCGCCGAAGCTGAAGCCGCCGGGGAGCGTGAGGATGTCGTAGTCCTGAAGCAGGCCGGGGCGATCGATCACCTGGTTCAGGTGGACGACGTCGCAGCGCGCTTGGGCCAGCGACCAGGCGTGCTGCGTATCTTCGTCGCAGTTGATGCCGGCCGCCCGCAATACCATGACCCGTGGTCCGCTCATCAGGCCACCTCCTCCAGACCGCAGGGCGTGCGCCAGGCGGCGTCCAAATCCGCGACGGGCAGATCGAGCACGGCGCGGCCTTGATCTTCCACGATGAAGCGCGGTTCGTTGGTTACCTCTCCCAGGTCGGCAACAGCGACGCGGTCGGGCAGCTTGGACCACGACCAACCGGCTTTTATTTCGAGCACGTAGCCGGTGGCCAGCTCATCGAAGAGCCAGGTTCCAGCGGCGCCGGCGTCCGGCGGCACGGTGACGCGGGCGCCGAGCGAGCCGCCGAGGGCCATCTCGGCCAGGCAGACGGCCACGCCGCCGTCGCTGACGTCGTGACAGGCGGCCACCGCGCCGTCGGCGATCAACGCCGCGACCGCGCGATGCAGGTCGTTGCAGCCGGCCAGGCCGTGCTCCTCCGGCCAGGCCGCGGCCCATACGAGTCGGTTGCCGGCGGACTTGAGGTCGGCCGTGACGCACCGGCGGACGTCGTCCACGAGGCCCACGGCGCTGATCAGCAGCGTATGGGGAATCGCAATGCGTTCGGGCAGGCCGAGGCGGCGGGCCTCGTCGGCCGCCAGGGAGAACTGGTTGTTGAGGGAGTCCTTGCCGGAGATGAACGGGGTCTCGAAGGCCTTGGCGGCGTCGTAGCAGCCCTGACAGGCGCGGACGAGGGCGCCCATCTCCTCCTCATCGTTGCAGCCGCCCCAGCAGAAATTGTCCAGAATGGCGATGCGTTCGGGATTCGCGCCGACGCAGATCACGTTGCGCACGGCCTCGTCGATCGCGCGGACCGCCATCCAGTAGGGGTCGCGGTCGGACACGTGGGGGCACATTCCGCCGCCGAGGGCGATGCCGCGGTTGCTGGCGAGCACGGGTTGGATGACAGCGGCGTCGGCCGGGCCTTCGCCCCGGCCGGTCAGCGGTTTGACCACGCTGCCGCCCAGGACCTCCTGATCGTATTGGCGAAACACACTTTCGCGCGAGCACACGTTGATGGATCCGAGCACGGCCAGCAGGCGCGCGCCCAGGTCGCCGTCGTGCGGGAGCGGTGCGGCCGGCATGGCGTTTTCCCGGGGGGCTTCCCAGCGGGCGTCGCGGCGCGGCATGGGAATGCCGTGATGCAGGAAGTCGACGTCGAGGCGGCCGACTTCGGCGCCGTCGTAGCGCAGCGTCAGGACGCCGTCGCCGGTGAACTCCCCGATGACCGTGGCTTCGACCTCTTCCGCGTCGAACACGGCGATAAGGCGATCGACCTTGTCCGGGGGCACGGCGAAGACCATGCGCTCCTGGGCCTCGGACAGCCAGATCTCGTTGTAACGCAGGCCGCTGTACTTGAGCGGCACGGTTTCCAGGTCGACGCGGGCGCCGAGGGTTTCGGCCATTTCGCCGACGGCGCTGCTCAGGCCGCCGGCGCCGCAATCGGTGACGGCGGTGTAGAGGCAGCCATCGGCGTGGTCGCGGGCGCGCAGCAGACCGTCGAGGACTTTCTTCTCTTCGATGGCGTTGCCGATCTGGACGGCATGGGCGAATTCGTCGGCGTGGGTGTCGGTGAGTTCCGCCGAGGAGAAGGTGGCCCCGCCGATGCCGTCGCGCCCGGTGCGCCCGCCGACGAGCACGACCTTGTCGCCGGCGCGGGGGAGCTTGTGGAGTTTGTCGCGCGGAATCAGGCCGACACAACCGCAGAACACCAGGGGATTCGCCAGGTAGCGGTTATCGAAGTAGAGCGCGCCGTTGATGGTGGGAATACCCATGCAGTTGCCGTAGTCGCGCACGCCGGAGACGATGCCGCGAAGGACGCGCCGGGGGCGCAGCACGCCCGGGGGGAGCTTGGTGAGGGGAAAGTCCGGATGGGCGACGCAGAAGACGTCGGTGTTGGCGACCGGCTTGGCCCCCAGGCCGCAGCCGAGGATGTCGCGAATGCATCCGCCGGCCCCGGTCGCCGCCCCGCCGTAGGGCTCGATGGCCGAGGGGTGGTTGTGCGTTTCGACCTTGAAGGCGATGCCGTAGTGGTCGTCGAACGCGATCACACCGGCGTTGTCGACGAAGACGCTCAGGCACCAGGGGTGGTTCAGTTCGCGCGTCGCCCTGGCAACGGTGTCCTTGAGCAGGTTGTCGTAGTGCAGCTCAACGGTTTCGTCCTGCCGCCGGCCGAAGCCGCGCCCGCGATAGGTCACCGCGCTCTTGAGCGTTTTGTGGACGCAGTGCTCGGACCAGGTCTGGGCGAGCGTCTCGAGCTCGAGGTCGGTGGGATCGCGCCCCAGGGCCGCGAAGTGGTCGCGGATGGCCTGCATTTCTCCGACCGAGAGGAACAGGTGCGCTTCGCGGGAGAGTTGGGCGAGGGCGTCGTCGGACAGGTCGGTCAGGACAACTGTGCGTTTTTCGAACGGCAACTCGGGGGCCTTGGGGAATTCCTGCGGCAGCGCGTCGCGCCGGACGCCGGCCTGGACGAAGATGGTGTCCATGCACACGTTGCCGAGCACCTGCCGGGCCAGCGACTCGACCTGAGCGGGGTCATCAAGCCCGCCCAGGGTGTAACGCCACGCGGTGCGCACGGCGCTGACCCGGGCGTCCACCTGTCGGGCCCGCAGCAACTCGCGGGCCGCATCGAGGGCGCTTAAGGCCACCGGATCCATGACGCCGGGTTGCAGGTGGACCTCGACCTGCGCTTCCCGGGAGGACGGCCAGGCGATTTGCTCGACGCACTTTGACGCCTCGACGACGGGGTCGGCGAAGAGCTCGGTGGCGAGCAGTTCGGCCGCGGGTCGATCGAGTCGCCCGCGCACCTGGTAGAGCCGGGTCGCCCGCAGAGTGGTGAGTTCGGTGAATCCGGCCTGGCGGGCCTCGCCATGCAATCCGCGTCCGCGGGCGTCGTCGGCCGCGCGCCGGGCCCAGACTTCAATCTGCCAGATGGTTTCGGTCATGGGTGGTTCCAGGTCAGGCTCGTACACCATGTGTTTCCAGCATGCGGTGGATGCGCAAGAGTTCGGCCACGCTCCAGGCCTGGGCGAAACAGCCGCGGGGCGCGTGCGGAGGATCGCCCTCGAAGATCTCGCTGATCGAGCCGAGGCCGGCTTCGTCCAGGTGGGCCGCGAGCGGCGCAATCAGGCCGCGCACGTGGTTGCGGGCGGCGTCGGTAAACGCGTGGACGCGCAGGTACGCCTCGCAATACGGACCGATCAGCCAACTCCACACCGTGCCCTGGTGATACGCCGCGTCGCGCTCGGCCTGCGGGCCGCTGTAGCGCCCGCGGTACCCGGGGTCTTCAGGCGAAAGCGAGCGCAGCCCGTAGGGGGTGAGCAGGTGCTCGGTCACGACCGCTAGGACGGTCTGCTGCTGCGGTGGGGTTAAGGGTGAATCGGGCAGGCTCACCGCGAGGATCTGGTTGGGACGGATGGCCGTATCGCGGCGGGCGTCATCCACGACATCGCAGAGGCCGCGCCCGTCTTCGCGCCAGAAAGCGGCCTGGAAGCGTTCGGCGCAGAGCTTCGCCCAGACGCCGCACTTGGCGGCAAAGGTCGGGTCCATGCGGGTAAAACGCCGGGCGGCGATGCACAGGGCGTGATGCCAGAGCGCGTTGACCTCGACGGGACAGCCGTGCCGGGGGGTGAAAACCACGTCGCCGCACTTGGCGTCCATCCAGGTGATCTGGACCTGGGGATGGCCCGCCCGAAGCAGGCCCCGCTGCTCGACCCGGATATCGAAATCGGTTCCGGCGATGAAGGCTTCGATCACGTTGCGGCAGGCTGCTGCGAGGAACTTGCGCCAGGCGGTGCGGTCCTTCGAAAGGGCCAGGTACCGGTCGGCGGCGTGGATGTACCACAGCGAGGCGTCCACGCTGTTGTAGTGGCATTCGCCGCCGTAATCGTCGAACAGGTTGGGAATAAGTCCATGGCGCTGGGCGCCCGCGAAGGTCTCGAGCACCTCGCGGGCCTCGGTGAAGCGCTCGGTACACAGGAGCAAGCCTTCCAGGGCAATGAAGGCGTCGCGTCCCCAGTCACCGAACCAGGGATAGCCGGCGAGGACGGTCGCAGCGCCCGCGTGCTGGGATCTGGCCCGGTGAGCGACGAACTGTCCGGCCGCCGCGGTGAGGCGACGCTCCAGGCGATCGGCGCCGGGGCGCGCCGCGGACGCGGCGGCCGGCCTCGCGGCAGTCTGGGTCAAAACGCCTCGGAAGGCGTCGAGGTCGGGAACGAAGCCGGCGACCGCGAGACGGGTGCGCAGTCGCTGCCGCGCCTGCGCCGAGAACGCTCCCACAAGCTGCGGGGTTTCGGGCTCGGGATGCCCCCGGGCAATCTCGACGCGGTAGACGACGTCGACCACCTCGCCGTCTGCACGTGCAAAGGTCATGTCGGCCCGCCCTGCTCCCCCGGCGCTGCCCATGGCCAGCGTCACGCCGGGCTGCTGGCGATCCTCGATCCAGACTGCGTCATCCGCGGCGATGATCTGCCAGTCGGTTGGCTCTTGCTTGCCGCGGACGGCGTGGAAATCGCGGAGGACGATCAGCGGCCGAACGGTGAGGGCGACGTCCCAGTCGTCGACGGCGGAAATCTCGTAGTCGATGGTGGCGAGGTCCCGGCCTGCATGCATGGTGAGGCGCTTGCGGATGTCGGCGGTCGGTAGGCGATAGCGCCATTCGACCCAGGGCCGGTGGGGATCGAGGGCGTAGTCGAAACTGTGCAGGTGGGCGTGGAGGTCGCCATCGCGCCCGTCGGACGTCTCCAGCGACCACAGACGGACATCCGCGCCCCGCACCCGCACGGTATCGAGGGTGCTGTGCAGCAGCGCGAACCGCTCCAGCGGCGGACGGCGGGCGGCGATGAGGTAGGCGTGGTACTTGCGGGTGGGACAGCCGACGACCGTGCCGGAGGCAAAACCGCCGCGCCCATTGGTCAGCAACCACTCGCGGTGCAGTTGCTCTTCCCACTCTCCGGCCAAGGCTCGAACGAGTGGACGCCTCGCGCCCGATTGCCTGGTCGTCATGCTTCGAGTCCGTCCGTACGGGTCGTCGATTCCAATGCCGGCATGGCGGCCAGGCGGATGGACCAACGCGTCATCCGAGGCGGCCAGACATGCGGGCTGGATTCTAAGAGCATTCGCCGCCGGCCACAAAGGCGTTGCGGGGGCGAATCTGTAGCGTGGTGCGAGCGCGGGCATTGCGGCGATTCTGCCGGAGCACATGCGCGGATGTTACGGATTCTCGCCCACTTTGGCATACTTGCCCACCTTCGCGGTCCGATAGTCGCGGCCGTGGGCGGCGCAGACCCCGGCTGTGGTTGACTTCGCCGATCGGGCCCGCAATAACGTGGTAAACGAGGGGAACGTGTCTCCAGCCGCCCACCGGGTGGCTCCAGCGGAGGGACCGGAAGCATGCGTAGGGGAAAGCCAGGCGCGATTCGCGCCGGAATGTATGGGATGGGGATGCTGGCGGTCATCGTGGCGGCGGGCTGTGGCGCGAGCAACGGCGTTCCCGGCGCGTTTCTACCACCCTCCGCGCACGTCGGCGCGGATCAGGTCTGCCCCGATGCCCCCGCACCGCAGGACGCGGCGACCCTGATCGTCCTCGATTGGGACGGCGGCGTGAGTGACCAAGTCCCCGGGAAACACCTCGCCGCCTTCAACGCCGCCGCACTCAACTTTGCCGACGACTCGATGAACCGCAGCGACCTGGACGCCGCCCTGCAGAACGCGGTGCTGGTGCGTGTGCAGGAGATTCTGTGCGACCTGCGTCCGCTGGACGTCGCGGTCATCGCCGGCGAGGCGGACGATTTTCCGGGCGCGACGATCGTGCACATCACCGGCGACGCTCCGACCGTCGGCAAGCACATCGGACAGAGCGACTACGACCCGTGCAACGATCGCGCGGACGATTCGGCCGTCATCTGGGGCGGGGCGCTGGCCAGCCGGCTGGGCCCGGGGTACTTCGAGCACTGGGTCAACATTTTCGCCAATACCACCGCGCACGAGATCGGCCACACCCTGGGCTTCACGCACCCGAGTGAAGACACGGTCGCGCGGATGCTGCCCAATCCCTCAACCGAGATCATGCGGTCCAACGTCAAGCCGTCCGAACTGCGGGAGCCGCAGTGGTTCCTGCTCCAGCAGGAGACCTGTCCGGGCTTTGCGGCGGGCGAAGGGAGCTACATGACGCTGGGCGAGTATTGAGCGTCGAGTGAGCGTCGGGCCTGCTTGGTGTTTCAGGATCAATCCGACACGCGGTTGCAGCGTCTCCTCGGGCGTGTCATTGCCGGGTAAGCGACTATACTGCTGGCAGACGACACGACGATGGGGCCTGCGCGTAGCGCGGGCCATCGAGGAGCCCACCCATGAAAGTGCAATCCATCGATTCCCACCAGCAGAACCAGGTCGAAATGGACGGCGCGACCGGGGCGCGGATGCGGATGCTCATCGGCCCGGCGGAGAACGCCCGCAACTTCCACATGCGTCACTTCGAGGTGGCGCCCGGCGGTCATACGCCCCACCACCAGCACGACTACGAACACGAGATCGTCGTGCTCAAGGGGGCCGGCGCCGCAAAGAGCGAACAGGGCGAGCGGACCTTCAAGGCCGGTGACGTCATCTGGGTGCCGGCCAACGAGATGCATCAGTTCCGCAATACCGGCGATGGACCGCTGGAGTTCATTTGCCTGATTCCCGCACCGCAGGACTGCACCCGGTGAGCCGTAAGGCCGCCGCCGAGCCCGGTCGCCCCGAGGTGGTCGGTCGCTGCGTGAAATGCGGCAACCCCGTCCCGGGTTTTCCCGGAGACAGGGCCCGCTGCAAGAATTGCCGGACGCGGCTGCAACTGCCGCTCGAAGCGCCGGCCGGGTGGCGCACCGTAGCCGATCCGCAGAAACTGCTCACGCTGCCGGCATACATGGTGATGACCTTCTACGCGGCGCTGGTCGCCCTGGCCTGGACCCGCGGCGGACAGGGACTGGCCGGCGGCGCGCTGGTGATCGTGGCGCTGGCCATGTGGATTTTCAGTATCATGCAGTTCGGTCGAACAGCGGAGCGCCCGCCGCGCTGGTGGCTTCCGGTGCTGCTCTATCACGCGGTGGCGCTGGTCATTCCGTTCTGCTTCTTTGTCGGCTTGCGCGGCTGCCAGGAGGTGGTTGGCGGCCGGCCGAGCCTGCGTGCCGCGGGCAAGTCACTGCTGGCGGTCATCGGTCTGTTTGGGTGCATGCTGGGGTACGGTCTGGCTCGGGGGTTGACCGCGCGGTTGCGCGTCCGGCGGGAATAAGGCCAATCTTCACATCTGCTGCGGTGTTGGCGATTCGGCCGGGCGCGTTGCGACGGCGACTTGGGCAAGCGCCGGGATGCGCAGCACGGCGCCGCTGCGGAACTGCTCGACGGCCGCGAGCAGGCGCGCGCGCACCAACGCCTGCCGAGTCGCATCCAGCCGCTCCCATTGCCGGCGAAATCGTATCGACACGTCGAGCAGCATCCGCCAGTAGGTTTCGGCGTCGGCGGCGAACTGGTACAGCGGCACGCGCTCGATCGCAACGTCGGCGAATCCCGCGCCGGTGAGGGCGGCTTCAAGTTCGCCCACGCCCGCCAGTCGGAACGGCCCCGGCACGTCGGACGTCGACGCCGCCTGCGGAGGAGGACCGGTGGGTGCAGCGCGCAGCACCTCGCGAAGAACGCGGGTGGGCAGGTAGAAGCCGACGTTTTCGTCCGGGGGCGTCCACACCGAGAGGGTCAGGCGACCACCGGGCCGCAGGAGATCGAACAGGCGCCGCAAGCCCGCGGCGGCATCAGGGAAAAACATGACGCTGAAGCGGGCAGCGACGACGTCGAAACCGCCCAGTGACAAGGCGAGCTCCTCCACCGCTCCGGCTGCGCAGCGGATATTGGCCAAACCCAGGCGATCCGCGCGAGCCGCGCAAATCGCGAGCATCTCGGGCGCCAAGTCGACGCAGTCCACCGCCCCCGATGCGCCGACCGCCCGGGCGAAGGCGAGGGCCGTATCGCCCGTGCCCGACCCGACGTCCAGTACCCGATCGCCGGCGCGGACCTGCGACGCCAGCACCATGTGCTGCGTGACCGGCGCAAGAAACGCGGACATCTGCGGCTCCCACCGCTGCCAGCCGGCGGCCGCGTCGCTCCACATCTGCCGCGTCGCGATGTATTCTTCGGGAAGCGCCGCCTCTTCGGGGAGCGCCGCTTCTGTCCGCTCGTCATTCATCGCCATGTCGACCGTTTGCCCAATGCGTTGCCTGTATTCGCGATACCTTTATCAACAAAACAGGCTCCCAGAGAGCGGCGCTCTCCGGAAGCCTGGGAAGGTCTGCGTCCTGCCGACGGGAATCGGCGCGGTCCGTTAGCGGTTGTGCCACCGCGACAAACGGCTGGGGCGATCAACCAGGAAGATGTAATCCAAATCGTCCACGAACGCCCGGGCGTCCTGATCAGCAACCCACTTGAGGGTATGCATACGGCCAGCCGCGGACTGGACGGAATCGGTGTTCTGGGTAAAGGCGTTGTGAATGCGGCGGCCCCAGTAGTAGTTGCTCGACGGAATCAATGCGCAACCCGAACTGCTCACCACGACCAACGCAAGAACGCCTAAACCGATGAGTCGCTTTTTCATGAGTGCCTGTCCTCTGGCGCTGATGCACCGGGTCTCAGAGGGTCGCAAGCCGGGCCGTAACTCCAGTAGCGGCCTGTGGATCGCGATATTACGAAGGCCTTTCGTTGATGTCAATTCTAACCTGAACGCCGTTTCCGGGCCGCTTGGTCGTGGATTCCGTGCCCCCCAGGGCCCGGAGGGCGTCGGTCCACTCCAGGTAAGCGTAGGGCAGGCCGAAACGCTGCCCGATGGCGGCCAGAGCGTGAATCGCCGCTTCCGAGGCAGCCGGCTGCCAGTCGGCCGCGGCCGGATCGCAGAAGAAGATCCGACAGCCCGCCGGGCGGCTCGACCGGGCGGTGCAACCCCCACCCTGCTGGTAGGGACAGGAGGCCCGGGTCGGCGACGCCAGCAGGGGGCCCTCGACGGTGCCCAGGAAGTACGCCAGTTCCGTTGCGGTGACGAACAGGTTGTGCTCGAAGGCCTCGAAGCGGCAGCACTGCCCGCGGTTGGTGCATACCGGGTCACGCGCAGCAATGTCTTGATCGAGATCCCGGTAGAAGTTCGCCACCGCGGCCAGGAAATCGCGATTACGGGCGCAGCGGTGAATATCCTCAATGGGCAGGTCGCCGTGCATGGCCGGTCACTTTGGCGGCTTCATCAGGCGTTGCGTTTCAATCTGGACGAAGCTGCAGGTGGGCCCGCGGTTGATGCCGGGGCAGCCGCGGGCGGCATCGTTCCAGTGCTCCGGCGACTTGAGGTTGTAGTCCCAGAAGGGCCAGGTGCGGCATTGCGTCGGTTTGACCTGGTGGATCTGGCAGGTGGTACAGCCGTCGGGCGAGCGCTTCAGAAAGGTGCAGTCGCCGTTGGGCCGCTCGGTGAGGCTGTAACGGAAGCCCACGCGCCGCAGGTACTTGCCCTCCAGCTTGCCGTCTGCCCGCCCCAACTGCCGCGCGATGGCCTCGATTTCCGCCTTGGTCACCCAGACGTAGCCCGGCTCGCCGCTACAGCAATTACCGCTCTGCTGGCATTCAAAGGCCAGACCGGCCGCGTACCACTTGTCAGCGCCGGTCTTGGACGGCTTGGATTTCGTCTTTGCCTGCTCTGCCACGAAGGTCAGCATATCGGCGGAGGGCGGAATGACAAGGCGGGGCAAGGTCCCCACGGTCATGGTTCGGGCGGGTTTACCGCGGCGTCGTGGGGCGCGGCCTCTATACGCCGCGTGACCACCGTGCACTCCTTCAGTTTGCTGCGCACCGCGGCCACCCAGAGGCGATTGTCGGCATCGAATGCCGCCGCGGGCATCCGCAGCGATGCGTCGCGGTCGGCCCAGATCATGCGTTCGGCGGACCAGTTGCCCTGGGCATCGGCCTCGGCCGTGAAGACGGCGTAGCGGCCCTCCACGGGCGCCGACCACACCGCGTGGAGGCGCTGGTTGCGATCCACCACCAGACGCGGCGTGCAGACGAAGCGGTCGTTTATGCCCAGGCGCGTGGGCATGGGGAAGCCGTTGGGGGCGACATAGCGCGTGACGGCCGCGGCGTGCTCCTTGTGCGGCGCGTGGGCCTCGAACGCGAACCAGACGTCGTCGCCCAGGCAGCAGACATCGGGGACGAACGCCCAGGTGGCCGATCGCTTGGCCGCGGCCAGTGAGCGCGACCGCACGCCGACCATCATCAGCCGTGACGGCGGCTGGCCCGCGCGGAGCTGGCGGGCGAAGACGGCCGATCCATAGGTCGGGTCAAAGGCCCAATCCTCGCGGGGATGGGTGTCCCAGGCCCAGGCGACCCAGACGTTGCCGTTGGCATCGGCCGCGATGGACGGGTCAGCATGGTCTTCGTAACGCGGCACATCCGCCGGGCTGAGTTGCATTTCGTCGGACCACTGCCGGCCGCCGTGATAGCGGGCGTAGATTTCGCGGTCGCGGGAACGGCCCGGTCCCCAGGGAACCCAGCCGTAGTAGGTGACCCAGAAGTTGCCGCGGGTATCGACGGCGCCCTGGGGGTGGGCTGCATCGTCGTTGGTGGTGGTGACGCGGTCGGGCGCGGACCAGGCCGCGCCGTCGAAGCGCATGGTCCAGACGTCGTATTTGCCGGAGGCGGCGCGGTCGCTACAGAAGACGAGTCGGACGGCGTCGCCGTCGCGGCACAGATGCGGGGCGTAATCGTCGGCGGCCGACCGGGTCAGGCGGCGCGGCGTCGACCATTCACCGCCGGCGAGGATCTGATGAAAGAGATCGCCCACCCCGCCCTGCTCGCGGCAATAGACTAGGTGGACGCGGCCGCCGGCCTCGACCATGGCCGGGGCGAAGTCCCAGGCCGCGTCGTCGGGGCGCACAAAGCACACGCCGTTGAGGCAATATGCGCCCTTGGGCGGTCCGTCCTTAGCCCGGGTGAGGCAATCGTCGAGGATGGCCAGTGCCGCCTTCCATTTGTCCGGCTCGGTGACGCCGAGCCAGCGACCGGCGACGTGCCCGTCGGGGTCGATGATCACGGTCGTGGGCCACGAGCCGGCGTTGAACCGCTGGCTGACTGTGTAGTCGGCATCGAGCAGGCAGGCGGCGTCGCTGCGGTAGTGCTTGCGATAGTCGATCGCCTGGATGGGGTTTTCTCCACAGAGCACGTGGAAGAAATGGACGGGCTTGTCCGCGTACTTACGTTCCAACTCCGCCAACTGCGGAGCTTCACCCTGGCAGCCCCCTCACCAGGTGGCGCCGAAGGTGAGCCAGACGACGCTGCCGCGATAGCCGGCGAGGGAGACTGGCTGGCCGTAGGCGTCGTGCAGGACAAAGCCGGGTCGGGCGGCGTCGCTGGGGACAGCGGCAGTTGCCGCAATGGGAACGGTCAGCGCCGCGGCCAGGCCAATAGACAAGATCAACTGGCGGAACATGAGGGATCTCCTGAAACTGACTTGACGCCCCATCCTACCGAGGGGGACGGTCGCGGCCAACGGCTGGTCTGGGCCGCCTGACAAAGTTCGACAGACGCGTGGGGCGAGGCGGGTGAGTGCGAAAGTGAGAAAGTGAGAAAGGGAGATAAGGGCGGCTCTGACGTGCTTGCGCGCCGATCGCGCTGCTGGGGTGATGGCGGCTCAGTGGGACGATGCGATGAGAACGCCTCACGTCAGAGGCAACTCTCCCCCGGCGAGTCGTAATTCACCGAACTCCGGGGTTCATTTGGCGCGCCCCCCACACCCGCTGTAGAAGTTGGCGGAGGCTGTTTCGGGATACAAACCGATAAAGATGGTCCAGGGAGGACCTGCTGGGCAGCCTTGTTTACGCCGATCTCGGCCGGCAGACCGGCCTCAGATTTTGCTCACCTCGGAGAGATGATGGACCCCGCCGACCATGCCAACCCGGCAAACCAGACCGACCACGCCGGCCACGCGCCCACCACGGCGTCCATCGCGGAAGTCTCGGTTGCGGCGCCGGTGACCCGGGCGGTGAGTGTGGCGATCGGGCTGTCCATCGTGGTCATGCTGACGGTGGTCATGGTCGTGGGAATCGGCCTGGGCCTGACGAGCGGTTTGACCTGGGTGGTGATTCTGGGCACTTTGGCGGTATTGGCCGGTTGGCGGCTGATCAGTCACCGGGTCGCCACCCGGCGGGTGGACCGGCTGTTGGCGACGGAAGCTCCTGCGGACATATCTCAGCAGGCGGAGGCGATTCTCCGGCGAACGCGGTACGTCCAGCCCATGGCGGCGCTGCACCACTGGGTTGAACTGCTGGCCGCCGGGCAGCATACGGCCGCGGTGCTGCGCATCTGCCAACCTGAGCAGCGTGCCAGCCTGACGCCGATCAACGTACCCTTCGAACCCCAACTGCTGGATGAGACCGATCCCATTTTGGAGCAACTGTCAGAGGGCGCAGCGGCCGACGCCGGACCAGACCGCAAGCCGACGGATCCCACGTGGCAATACGTGGTGCGTAACGTGCACATGAAAGGCGGATGGTTCGTGGTGGCGGCGTTCGGGTTCAACGTGGTGATCCACGGGCTTATGGCGATCCGCACGGGGCGGATCACCTGGCAGTTGGCGATGTGGAGCAGCATGTTCGCGGCCACCCTGCTGATCCCGGTGGGCAGCGCCGGGACGTCTCGGCGGCAGGCGCTGGCGGTTCCGGGGGGACTCCTGGTACGCAAGGCGGGCAAGCGGCGCAGCGGCTGGGATCTGCACCTGTTCACCCGCGAGCGCGCCGTGCTGATGGTCTACCAGGCGGGCAGGAAACAGTGGATGATCGTCACGGCCGACGGCGAGCGCCGCGAAAGGGTTGCGGGCACGCGTCGCGAGGTCGAGTTTGCTCTGTGGGCGTGGCTGAGCCCGCTGCCGCCACCGGACGCTGCGCGGCTGAGCGATCTGGCGTGATGATTGAGGCGATGGTCAAGGCCAGCGGCGATGGCGACTGAAGGTCGATGATGCGGCTTCAGGGGGGCGGAACGCAATGGTACTGTTTTAGTCCTATTTGCCGCACCCGGTCGAATGCCGGGCGGCGCAAGGCAAATCCAGATTTCTGCTATAATCTGCACGGCTGGTGGAATAAAGCTAGACGTGGGGTCGTTTTGTCTTGAGCCCCGGTCCATGAGCCCGGCGCGTCGGATCTCGGCGGCCGTCAGGCACCGCACGATCCGGCCCCATGCCGGTACGCCGCAGCCTTCTTAGGAGAACAACCCATGAAAGCGCAGTACACCCTGATCGGACTTTGCACCCTTCTGCTTTCGGCGCCGGCCTGGGGACAGAGCACCGACGTCGCGGCCGAAGCCTTCGCCAAGGGCCAGACCCTGCTGCAAGCGGGCCACTTCGAGCAGGCGCTGGAGGCGTTCGCGGCCGCAGCCCAGCAGGACCGGAGTAACGTGGAGTATCGGCAACAGTACGGCGTGCTCCGGCGGGTGATCAAGGTGCGGGAGAGCCTCGCGACGGAAACGGATATCGAGAAGTGGCAGTCCTATGCCCACGCACTGCGGGCCTACTACTACGGCCACGACCTGTACCAACCGGCGCTGACCTTGGACCGGGAGGCGCACGAGAAGCTGAACACCCCCGAGACGGCCGCCATGCTGGGCGAGTCGTTGATCAACGTGGGCAACGACGCCGAAGCCATTACGGTGCTTCAACAGATCGAGCCGGCGAAGGCGACGATGCAAAGCCGCGTCCTGACCGGTATCGCATTTGCCCATGAGGGCAAGATGGCCGAGGCGGAAGGGATCGCGAAGGACGTCGGCACGCCGGCGGATGTGGGTCCGGGCATGCTGTTCGACGTGGCCCGCCTCCAGGCCCTGACTGGCGAGGACGCTACGGCGGTGAAGCTGCTGGCCCAGTGTTTTGAGTCCACGCCGCCGAGCCGGCTGGAGGCCTTCAAAAGCTACGCCAAGGACCACGCCGATTTCGCCGCGCTGGCCGAGGGGGAGGCATTCGCCCAGGCGCTGAAGACGGAGTCGAAGGTGAAGGAATCGGGTTGCAGCGGCGGAACCAACTGCGGCAAGTGCCCGAACCGCAGCAAGGGCTGCGGCGACAAGAAGGAAGGCGACGAAAAAGCGCCGTGCGACCAAAAGGATTAGCGATTTTCGGCGGCACTTCCCCGAGTGCCGACCGGCCCGGTCTCTGACGGCGCGTCCGCGGCGACGAAGCGGACGCGCCGTCCGTGCATCTTCGGCCCCTGCCCTCCCAATATGATGAAGACAAGACGACGCGTGATTCAGCTTGGATTCCTCGCCCTGACGCTGGTCGGGGTGTTCGTGGTGCAGGGGAACGCCGAGCGGTGGTGCCCCTTCGGCGGCGTGGAGGCGCTGTACGGCTACTTCACCGAAGGGAACATGCTCTGTTCGCTGGGGGTCTCGAACCTGTACATGCTGGCGGCCGTCGTGGTGATGGCACTGCTGCTGCGCCGGGCCTTTTGCGGCTACGCTTGTCCGATCGGCGCGATCTCGGAGTTTTTGCAGGCGGGGGCGGCGCGGTGCGGGATTCGGCCGCTGCGCGTGTCGCCGGGGTGGGACCGGGTGCTGGCCAAGCTGAAGTACGTGGTGCTGGGCATCATTCTGTACTTCACGTGGACACTGGCAGAGTTGGAGTTTCGGGCGGCGGATCCGTGCTACGCCCTGCTCAGCCGACACGGGGAGGACATTACCATCTGGGCGTATGTCGTCTCGGGTGCGATCATCGTCGGGTCGCTGTTCGTGATGATTCCCTTCTGCCGCTGGCTATGCCCGCTCGCGGCGGTGTTTCATCCGTTTACGCGTTTCGGACTCACGCGGGTGCAGCGCGACGAATCGGCGTGTACGGGATGCGGGTTGTGCGCGAAGGTCTGCCCGACGGCAATTCCGGTGGATCGGTTGCCGCAGGTGACGGCCGCCCGCTGCCTGTCGTGCCTGGACTGCGTGGACGTGTGCCCTAAGGCGGAGCAAGGGGCATTGTCGTGGGGACCGCCGCGGCGATTCGGCCGGCCCTGGTCGCAAGGGGTGTTGATCGCGTTGGTGCTGCTGATCTTCTCGGGGGCCGTGGCGCTGGCGTATGCCCTGCCACTTCCCTCGTTCGTGCACGAACGGGGTGCTGCGCCGGCAGACGTTGCCACCGTGGAGCTGGAGATCCGCGGCCTGGCGTGCCGGGGGAATGCGACGCTGTTCGCGTATTACCTGGACCGGGACGACGAGCTGGCGGTTCCGGGTTATCTCAGGATCGAGGCGTGGCCTGGTCCGGATTGGGCCCGAGCGCGGATCACGTATGATCCGGCCCGGGCCGGCGAAGAGGATATCAAGGACGCCATCATCGAGGCGTATTTCGACGCCACCGGCGGCATCTGGCGTCCCTCGCCGTTTGCCATCAAGGGCTATGACCCGCTCGGCGATTTGTTGGGTGATTAGCCGCTTCATCAGGCGCCGTTGAGCGCCTGTTCGATCGCCCAGACGATGGGGGTCTCGATGAGCGCCGCCAGGGCGGCGGAGAAGCCGTCGCTGATGCCATCGCGCACGCCTTCGGCCATCGGGGTGCAGCCCGTGCTCCAGGCCAAACCGAGCGTCGCCAGGGTCCAACCGATTCGCTGCAAACATCGCTTCATGGAAGTCAACTCCTTTGGGAATATGCGGGGCGGCGTTTGCCGCCGCCTCAGAACGTCAACGTCATCATCACGTAGAAGAAATCGGCGTCGTCCGCCGGTCCGGTGTTGCCGACGAATGCGCCGGGCATGAAGTGGGCGTAGCCGGCCTCCAACTCGGCCTGTTCGTGGAGGCGCAGGCGGGCACGGATTTCGAACTCCTGGCCGACGAAGCTGCCGCTTTCGCCTTCCGGGTCGCGTCGCCCCACCCGCGGCCAGGCGTCGCTGTCGCTGGCGAGCCAGTAGGCGCCGTAGGCGCCGTCGATGCGGACGCGATCGTGGGGGCGAAACTCCAGCCGAGCCTTCGGGGCAATGGTGTTTCGCCAATCGAACAGGTCGTTCATCGACCAGGGGTGGCCGACTTCGAAGAGTCTGTCGAATCGGTTGCTCTGGTCGTCGTCGGGATCGCGATCGCCCGAGTTGTAGGCGGTGGAGAAACTCAAGCGGGGCTTCCACGCATGCTCGAACGTGTAGCCCAGCTCGCCGATGAGGGCGTAGGCGCAGATATCGCGTTCGCCGTCGTGGCCGGTCTGAAACGCGGCGTTGAAGTCATAATCGAAGCCGGATTCGCCGATCAGGCCGAAGCCGTGCACGCCCAGGGTGTGGACCTCTCGATCGCGAACCGCGGGGTCCTTGTAGTCCTCGTCGAGCACCAGGTAATACGGTTCAAGGATGATGCCGGGCGACCAGCCGCGCCACGCGCCCACCATGCCGTAAAACCAGCGTTCCTCGTCGCTGCGATCGGGTTGGCGCAAGCGGCGTTCCACGGGCTGCACGGCGAAGGCATCGATCTGCCAGTCCGCCGAGGGCTGTCCAAGGCGCAGGCGGAAGCCGTCGAAGGCGTTGATGGTGCTGCGCCAGCGGTTGCGGCCGATGAGGCGGCGGTCCATGTATTCCAGGGTCATGCGTCCGGCGCGGAGTTCGAGGGGGCGTCCGGGTCCGAGGGCGTCCTCGAAGTGCAACTCGACGAAGGCCTGGAGGAAGTCGACCTCGTTGACGTCGTCGCTGCGCTCCGGGAAGTCGCTGTTGAACTGCCGGGCGTCTTCGATCTCAATCGCGAAGCGCAAGGGATCGAGCGCTCTCCGCACGCCCAGATACATACGCGTACGGAGCAGAAACTGGTCCTCGTCGGGGAGGGTGGCGCTGCGGCCGCTGCGGTAGTCGTCGCGGCGCATTTCGAAACGGGTGCGGTGCTCGAGGCCAAAGTCGAGCCAGTCTGCGTCACGCCACCAATCCACGTGATAGCGCTCGCCGTGGACGCTGAGCGGTTTGATGTATCCCGGAGGCTCGGTCTCGAGGCGCGTGCCCCAGGCCCGGCTGGTGATGGGCCTGGGGGACTCGGCCGGGGCCTGGATCCGGTCCGCGGCTTGAGCCAAGGCGGTCTCGACGCTGGTTAACAGCAGGAGAGTCAAAGCTGGTTGCAGAAGCCACTTATGACAACCAGACGGGCAAGATGGTGTTAACGATGGGAAGGGGTGGGACATGGCGTGCTTTCTGATCGAACCTGTTAGGCACCGCTCTCGTGGCAGACCACGACGGTCTGTTGGCGCAGGGCTGCCTGCCGCCGAGCGCGCAGGCGCTGATGGTCTCTTCTGGCACAAAACGTTCCCGGCGTGGGCGCGCGGCTTATTGCCGCACGAAACGTGGATTGGAGGCTTGCCCAGCGTGGAAGGTCCTTGCCTGTGATCCGGCCCCAGACCGGCCGTTACCGGTCCCGGTTCGGCCGTGATGGGACACGGCCAATGGGGAAGATCGCCAGCTCACGCTTGCGTGGGCCGGGTGCCCACAGGTATGCTTTCGCCAGATCGAGCGGCGTGTCCGTCGCCCGACAGGACCTCCCCCAGCGGAAAGGACGCCGGCATGTTCAGCACCTTCTTCCTCAGCCTGTTCGATCTGATCTTCAATGTTCTGCTCAGCGGGCTGCTCACGGCCATCATTGACGCGCTCAGCGGCACGGCGAACTGAGATCGACCTGGGCGGATCCGCCTGATCGCGGTGGTGAGGCCCAGCGTGCGCGCCAGCGGTCAGGTGCGCTGGCGCCAGGCGTCGCTTGCGTGCTTGGCGATGAAGGGCTCGGCCGTCGCGAGTTCGCCCGGCAGCCAATCGCCCGGCTCAAAGCTCAGCCCGGTTGTACGACGGAAGGCGGCGGTCATGGCGTTGGCGAGCGCTTCCGGGGCGATGGGCGTGAGGGTGTGGACCGCGGCAGCCGGTTGCTGCTCGAAGCGGCGCTCGAGCACGATGGAGCCATGCTGGAGCACGGCCTGACGGGTTCGGCGTTGGGCACTGCCAGCGAGCTTATCCGCCCCCACCACCACATCGAGCTTATGCCGCCGGGCGAAACAGAAGAAAGGCCCCTTGGCCGCGCCGCTGTCGTCGCTGACGCCGCAGGGCTGCGCCGGCGACGCGGGCCCGCCGAGGACTTCGATCAGCGCCGCGTGGGCGAGTTCGTACAGGCGGTTGGGTCCGTCGGCGAGCAGCGGGTGGGCGAGCGGTACGGTGAGGGAGTAGGTCAGCTCGCGGTCGTGAAGAATGGCGCCGCCGCCGGTGGGCCGGCGCACGACGGCAAGTTCGCCGGCCGGTGCGGGCAGCGCGACATAGTCGGCGAAGCGTTGGAAATAGCCCAATGAGATGGTGGGTGGATCCCACTGGTAGAAGCGCAGCGTCGGCGGCACTGCACCGGCGCCGACGCCGGCGAGCAAGCCTTCGTCTCGGCCCATGTTGACGGCGCCGGGAAGCGGCGGATCAACGATCACGCGAAGCGCAGCGTTCATTGAAGTTGCATCGACTCCTCGCAAGTATCCGTCACACCTTTTCCTCGTCTATCATTTCCCACCCTCCTCTTCCACTATTTCCCCCCACTGATTCCGGTCCGGTTCCACCTTAAATGACGTTCAGGCGTTCGACAAGCCGCCTGCAAATGCGCTCGCCTTCCCGGCGGTTGTCGGCTATACTGTCTGCACGGGTTCTCAACACGCACGAGCCTAACCCACAAGCAACGACCAAAGCCGTTTTGGCGCAGCGGCGGCGCGGCTTTGCTTTTTCATCCGCCCCAAGAGCGAGGCGACGCCATGACGTCCATCTCCACCGAACTCCAGCGGCGCTTTCGCCTGGTCGGCGCCGACCAGGCAGACGAACAAGCCGAATTCGCCCGGGAGGTCCGCGAGGGCCTCACCGCCGAGCCCAAACGCTTGCCCTGCCGCTACATCTACGACCAGCAGGGATCGCGTCTTTTCGAACAGATCTGCGCGCTGCCGGAGTATTATCTCACCCGGGCGGAGCGGGAGATTTTGGAGCAACACGCGGCCGACATCGCCGACCGGTTCACCGGCCCGACGACGCTGGTCGAACTAGGTAGCGGCAATTCGGAAAAAACGCGGTCGCTGATCGACGCGTTTGTCCATCGCCACGGCAGCCTGCACTACGTGCCCATCGACGTGTCCCGCGAGATCCTGACCGCCAACGCGCTGGACATGCTGCGCAACTATCCCGATTTGAACATCACCGCCCTGGCGACCGAGTACGGCGAGGGGCTCAAGTGGCTCGCGGACCAGGACAGCGGGCGGCACTGCGTCGCCTGGCTGGGCTCGAGCATCGGCAATTTCAACCAGCCGACGGCGCAGGGCTTCCTGGGAGAAATTGCCGAGTGCCTGGGCGCCGACGACCGTCTGCTGGTGGGCATCGATCTGCGCAAGGACGCCGCCATTCTGGAAAAGGCGTACAACGACGAGACCGGCGTCACCGCCCGCTTCAACGCCAACCTGCTCGCGAGGATCAATCGCGAACTCGACGGCAACTTCGACCTGGACGGGTTTCGCTACGCGGCGCACTACGATCCGGCCGCCGGACGCGTGGACATGTACCAGGTCAGCACGCGCTCCCAGGAAGTGCGCATCGGCAAGCTCGACCTGACGGTGGCCCTGGAAGAGGGCGAAGCCATTCATACGGAAAGCGCACACAAATACTCCCATGAGGAAATTGCCGTTCTCGCGGACGCCTGCGGGTTGCGTCTGTTGCACCGCTGGCACGATCGGGAGCGGCGCTTCAGCCTGAATTTCTTCGCCCGCGCCCGGAGCTGAGGCGCCCGGTTTCTGGAGACCCGCCATGCCCCGCCGCCTTGTCTCGCGTGAAGCTGCACCCACCGATCTCGCTTGCCAGTATGACCATGTTCGCGGACACACCGCGGCCTTGTGCACGCCGCTCGGGGTCGAGGATTACGTGATCCAGAGCATGCCCGACGTCAGTCCCACCCGTTGGCACCTGGCGCACACGACCTGGTTTTTCGAGACGTTCGTGCTGATTCCCACGCTGCCGCAGTACCAGCCTTTCCATCCGGCGTACGAACGGCTGTTCAATTCGTACTACAACGCGGTCGGGGATCCCTTCCCGCGGCCCCGGCGCGGGCTGCTGTCGCGCCCCACGGTGGCGGACGTGATGGATTACCGCGCGCACGTCGACACGCACATGCGCGAGCTGATCGGCCGGCTCAATCCGCCCTACGACGCCCAGTTGGCGGCCACCATCACCATCGGACTGCACCACGAGCAGCAGCACCAGGAGCTAATGCTGACCGACATCAAGCACGTTTTTTCGTGCAATCCGCTGCTGCCGGCGTATCGCCCGGACGCTCAGCGCCGCCAGGGGATCGCGCCCGCGCTCCGTTGGCAAGGGTATCCGGAGCAGGTCGTCACCGTCGGGTACGCCGGGGACGGTTTCTGCTACGACAATGAGCGGCCGGCGCACCGCACGCTGATTCACCCGTTTGAGTTCGCGTCCCGGCTGGTGACCAACGGCGAGTTTCAGGGGTTCATGGACGACGGCGGCTACCGGCGACCCGAATTGTGGCTCGCGGACGGCTGGGCCGCGGTGCAGGCGGAAAATTGGCAGCATCCCCTGTATTGGCGCCGCGACGAGCAGGGCTGGCGCGAGTTCACCCTGCGGGGCGACGAGGCGCTGGATCCGGACGCGCCGGTCTGCCACGTCAGCTACTTCGAGGCCGACGCCTACGCCCGCTGGGCCGACGCCCGGCTGCCCACCGAGTTTGAATGGGAGTTGGCCGCCCGCGAGGCCGGGGCGCCCGGGGCGTTCGTAGAAGCCGAGGTGCTGCATCCCGCACCGGCGGCGGATGGGGCCCGCGGCCAGATGTTCGGCGATGCGTGGGAGTGGACCGGGAGCCAGTACCTGCCCTACCCGGGCTATCAGCCCGCGGACGGCGCCCTCGGCGAGTACAATGGCAAGTTCATGTGCAACCAGTTCGTGCTGCGCGGCGGTTCGTGCGCCACGGCACGGGATCATATCCGCAGCACCTATCGCAATTTCTTTCCCCCGCAGGCCCGCTGGCAATTCTCCGGCATCCGGCTGGCGCGATGATAATCCCCATGGCCCTTTGTAATGGCCGGCGTTGCTGAAATCGGCGACAATTCCGTGGGAGAACGGCGTCGCGGAGCGGGCGCGTCTGCGCCGGCGCGTCTTGACCCGTGGTGCGCGGCAACGTACCCTGAGGATCGGCCGGAAGGCATCACCGGAAGGCATCTAACGCCCCCAGCGACAGGAGGATCGAGATGGGCCTGTTCGACAAACTCCGCGGCGAACTTGTTGACATCATCGAGTGGCTGGACCACACGCGGGACACGCTGGTCTGGCGATTTCCGCGTTATCACAATCAGATCAAGAACGGGGCCCAGCTCATCGTCCGCCCGGGCCAGGTGGCCGTGTTCGTGCATCGCGGGGCACTGGCCGACGTCTTCGAGCCGGGCCACTACGAGCTGCGCACCGACAACCTGCCCATCCTCAGTACACTTCAAGGCTGGAAGCACGGCTTCGACAGTCCGTTCAAGGCCGAGGTGTACTTTGTCACCACGCGGCTGATCAGCGATCTCAAGTGGGGTACGCCCAACCCGATCATGCTCCGCGATCCGGAATTCGGGCCGATCCGCCTGCGGGCCTTCGGCACCTATACGCTCAAGGCCACCGATCCCCGGGCGCTGATCAAGGAACTGGTCGGCACCGACGCCGTTTTTGAGGCCGACGAGATCCACGAACTCATCCGGGCCATGATCAACGAGGCCATGGCGGACGTGCTGGGCGAATCCAAGGTCGCCGCCCTGGACCTGGCGTCCAACTATTCCGAGTTCGCCGCCCTGGTCCGGCGCAACGTGATCGAACGGGTGGATGACGAATACGGGCTCGACCTGCCGCAACTGCTGATCGTGAACATCTCGCTGCCCGAGGAGGTCGAGAAGGCCCTGGACACGCGGACGAGCATGGGCGTGATCGGCGACATGGGGCGTTTCCAGCAATACCAGATGGGTCAGGCCATGACCGCCGCGGCCGAGAATCCGTCCGGCGGCGGCGCGGCCGAAGGCATGGGACTGGGCATGGGCTTCGCCATGGCCAACCGGATGATGCAGCCGATGGGCGCGCCCGGGGCTTCCGGTGGGGGCATGGCCCCGCCGCCGCCCCCACCGGCGAACGTGGCGTTTCACGTGGCGGTCAACGGGCAAACCTCGGGGCCGTTCAACATGGCCCAGATGGCCGACGGCATCGCCCAGGGGCAGGTGAAAACCGATACGCTGGTCTGGTCGGCCGGCATGAGCGGCTGGACGCCGGCAGCGCAGGTGCCGCAACTGGCGCCGCACTTTGCGTCGGCGCCGCCGCCTCCGCCGCCAGCGGGCTAATGCCGCGCCAGGGCGGGGTCCCCACGCCCCAACGCGCACGGACCGTCTCGAAGAAGGCGAAGGCCGCTCATGAATTGCGCAAATTGTGGAGCGCCGCTCCCGCCGAAATCCAACATCTGCCAGTTCTGCCAGACGGTAAACGACGTCGATCTCCGGGCGATCGGCGGCGGCGTCAAAGGCCCGCAGACGAACCGCGCCTGTCCGCGCTGCACGGCGCCGATGATCAGCGTTTGCGTTCACGCCGGGGAGAAGCTCTACATCGAGCGCTGCCGCAAATGCCTGGGCATATTCTTCGACCCGGGCGAGCTGGACGGCCTGCTGGACGCTTCGGTGACCCCCGCCAACGACGTCGATTACCATCGCCTCCAGATGCTCGTCGAGCAGGAGCGTCAGGTCGGAAACCATGATGACACGGTCAAGTACATCAAGTGCCCGGTGTGCCTGAAGCTCATGAACCGCCGCAGCTACGGGGCCCGTGCGGGCGTCATCGTCGACGAGTGTCGCGATCACGGCGTCTGGCTTGACGGCGGCGAACTGGGCCAGCTTTTCAAATGGATGAAGGCGGGCGGCAGGGAGCTCGATCAGCAGCGCAAGATCGCCGAACTCAAGGAGGCGGAGCGCCAGGCGCGCCGGGCCAAGCAGATGGTCGACGGCCCGTATGGGGGAACCGGGCTCGACGCGGAGTATCGCTACGCCCGGCCCCACAGCTTTGAAGGCGACCTGCTCGTCGGCACCGTTCGCATGCTCATCAGCCTGTTCCGCTAGTCGCTGGAGATCGTCGCACATGTCCACGGCGCCACCGTCACAACCGCTGGGCACAACCCGCGCCGCCGGCGCGACGGCCGATCAGAACGCCCCGCGCACCTTTCCCTGCGAAGGCTGCGGAGCGGACTTCGAGTTCAACATCGGCGTGCAGAGTCTGCGCTGTCCCTATTGCGGACACGTCAAGCAGATCGCCTTCGACGACGATGCCGCCATCGCGGAGCAGGATTTTCGCGCCGCGATCGAACGGGTGGCAGAGAAGCGCAGCGATGGGGCCGCTGCTTCTGCAGGTTTCCGCGAAGTGGCCTGCGCCGATTGCGGCGCCACCGTGCGGTTTTCCGGCACGCTCACCAGCCAGACGTGCGCCTACTGCGGCAGCCCGCTGCAACTGGCCGACGTGCACGACGCGCCGGACCGCATCCCGGTTGACGGGGTGCTGCCTTTCGCCGTCAACCGCGCGCAGGCGGGCGTGAATCTGCGCGCGTGGGTGGCGTCGCGCTGGTTCGCGCCCAGTGATTTCAAGGCCCGCGGCGTGCGGGGCGATTTCAGCGGGGTGTACACGCCGTTCTGGACGTACGACACGCTGACCTTCACCCGCTACCGGGGCGAACGCGGCGAGCACTACTGGGTCACCGTGGGGACGGGGAAGAACAAGCGGCGCGAACGCCGCACGCGCTGGTATCCCGCGCATGGTCAGTTTCAGCGGTTCTTTGACGACGTGCTGGTGATCGCCGCAACCGGGCTTCCCGCTCAACGACTGGACGCCCTGGAGCCCTGGCCGCTGCAGCAGTGCGTGCCCTTTCGCCAGGAGCTGCTCGCCGGGTTTCTCGCGCGCACCTACGATGTGGATCTCGATGATGGATTTCTCCAGGCGCGCACGCGGATCGCTCAGGCACTGGACCTCGACGTGCGCGGGCGCATCGGCGGCGACACGCAGCGCGTCCACAGCATCGACACGCGTTACGACGCCATCACCTTCAAGCACCTGCTTCTGCCCGTCTGGATGCTCGCCTACCGCTACGGGGACAAGTCGTACCAGGTGGTGGTCAACGCGGCCACCGGCGAGGTTCAAGGCGACCGGCCGTACAGTTGGGTGAAGATCGCGCTGGCCGTGCTCGCAGCGGTCGCCGTGGGCGGGGTGATCGCGTTGATCGCCTCGCTGCGTTGACCTCCTCGCCGGCTTGATCGGAATGGTCTTATCGGGCCCGGTGAGCGTGTTTTTTTTGCCGAGCGTGACGGGCGAGGTTTCCGCGAAGACATCGCCCGCGCAGCAACGCCACATTTCAGACACATCCGCGCGTGGCCTGCCCCTTTCTGATACAAGAGGGGAAAGCTCTACGCGCGGCGGCGCCGCGCACAACCTCAGCCAAGGGAGTATTTCCATGCAGCGTTTGCTGATGAGCCTGCTCGTCATGCTGGCCGCCACTGCGGCGTTCGGCGACTCCGTGCGCACCGTCCCCCAGCACGTGCTCGATGCGATCGTGGACGACGATCCCGCGCCGCTGCCGCGCACGGCCACTCCGGCGGAAGCCCTGCTGCCGCCGCTGACGCACGGCCGAGCTACCATGGCGCCCCCCACCGGGACGGTGTACTGCCCGGCCGAGTACGAGCAGAACGAAGGGATGCTCATTCGCTGGGGGAGCTTTAACGACGTGCTCACCGAGATGACCGTCGGAATAACCACCGGCGATCCGGACGCGATTGTGTACGTTGTGGTGAGCGGTTCCTCGCAGCAGTCCAGCGCCACGTCGACGTTGTCGTCGGCCGGGGCGGACATGACGCAGGTGCAGTTTCTCACTTTCACGACCGACAGCGTGTGGATTCGCGATTATGGCCCCCGCTTCATCAGCGAGAGTTCGGAGCGGGCGATCGTGGACCACATCTACAACCGGCCTCGTCCCAACGACGACGACGCGCCGATCTATATCGGCGCCGCGTGGAACGAGACGGTGTACGACATCGGGTTGGAGCACGGCGGGGGCAACTTCCATCTATTCGGGAACGGCGAGGCGTACACCAGCGAGTTGATCGTCAACGAGAATTCCGGCTTGACGGAGCAGGACATTGTCAATCGCTATGCCCAGTATCAGAATCTCGACCTGACCATCACCGACGCCTTTCCCACGAGCATCGACGGCACCCAGCATATCGACATGTGGATGCTGCCGGTTTCGGACGACGCGGTGATCATCGGCCAGTACAGCGGCAGCAGCAGCTACCCGGCCAAGCAGATCACGGACGCGACGGCCGCCGATTTCGCCGCCCGCGGCTACACGGTCTATCGCACGCCTGGCTGGAACAGCGGCCCGAGCGGCTACAACGGCACCCACTACACGTACACCAATTCGGTGGTGATGAACGACGTCGTGGCCATCCCCCGCTTTGGCGGTGCGTATGCCGCCGAGGACGCCCAGGCCCTGGCTGTTTTCCAGCAGGCGTTCCCCGATCGGCAGATCTTCACCGTCGACTGCTCCGACATCATCACCTACGCAGGGGCGATCCACTGCATCGTCATGCACGTGCCGGAGGTGCTCGCGGGCATGGCGGTCACGCCGGAGAGCCCCTTCGCCCCACTGGGTCCGCTGGGCGGGCCTTTCTCCCCGGCCAGCACGGTCTACACGGTGACGAACAACACCGCGGCGCCGATGGACTACAGCGTGACGGCTTCGGTCCCCTGGCTCGCGTTGACGAACGCGACGGGCACGCTGGCCGCCGGGACGTTTGCCCAGGTCTCCGTCAGCCTGACTGCGGCCGCCGACGCTCTGGGGTATGGGACGTATACCTATCCTGTGAGTTTCACCAATCTCACCAACGGCATCGGCAACACGCAGCGTTCGGCGGTCCTGACGGTTCAGGCGGACCCGCCGGTGATCACGACTGCGGCGCTGCCCGATGGCGACGCCGGCCTGCCCTACGGACCGGTGCAACTTGCGCACGCCGGGGGCCAGCCCGAGATTACCTGGTCGCTTGCGCCTACGCTCGACTACGCGGAAACGGATCTCGGCTCGTCGGGATTCGTGGCGGTGACGGCGCCCGGTCCCTTGCAGGGCGACGACCAGGCGTGGATCGTCAGCCTGCCCATTGATTTCCCCTTCTACGACGGCGTGTACGACGAAGTGCGCGTGTCGGCCAACGGATTCATCAACTTCGGCACACCGACGGGCAGCGCCTGGCAGAACTCCGTGCAGGCGTTGATGGACAACCGCCGCATCGCGCCGCTGTGGGACGATCTGAAGACCACCGGCACGGGCAACGGCGTGTACATCGACGAATCCGTGGCCGGCGAGGTAACCTTCCGCTGGAAGGGAATCACCTACAACGGAAGTCATGCGGTGGATTTCGCGGCCACCCTGCGCGCAGACGGCGAAATCGTTTTCCACTACGGCCCGGGAAACGCGACGGTTACCCCGACGGTGGGCATTTCCGCCGGTGACGGCGCGCATTATCTGCTGGCCGCACACGAGGGCCTGACCGACCTGGAGAGCGTAAATTCCCTGGCTTACACGCAGTTGGATGCGCTGCCGCAGGGCCTGAATTTCTCCGCGGACGGCGTGCTCAGTGGCGTGCCGACCGAATCCGGCGTGTTCGCGCCGGTGATCCGGGTAACCGATGGCATCGCCCGGACCGACGAGAGCGCCTTCACGCTGACGATCGCGGCCGGTCCGGACGCGACCGGGGATTTCGATGCGGATGGCGACGTTGATCTCGCGGACTTCGCCGCCCTGCAAGGCTGCGCCGGCCCGGTGACGGGAGCGGCGTGCGGCGCGGCGTTCAACTTCGTGGTGGACGGCGTGATCGACGCAGCCGACGCGGCGGACTTCGTCGGCGTGCTGGGCGGTCCGCAGTAAGACGCCGCACACGTCCACAGCTATCCGGGAACACGCCTTGACGAAGGTGGGTCAGGACCGCCGCTGCGGCTGCGGTCTTGACCCATCTTCGAATCGGCTTAGCATGCGAAGCAAGTCGGCCGATCATCGAGGAGCCAACCTTCGCCATGAACTGCCCCGCCTGCGGCATGCCCATCGACGTCGATCAGCGTTACGCCAAGCTCGTGGTGTGCGCCGCCTGCCAGTCGGCCGTCGTGCTCGACGAGAAGGCTGCCCGCGTCGCCGGCAAGATGGCCGTGCTCGCCCCCACCCCCAGCGAGCTGTACGTCGGCGCGGCCGGGCGACTCAGCGGGCGTTCGTTCACCGTTCGCGGGCGGGTTCGCTACGGTTACGAGCGGGGCTACTGGGACGAATGGCTGCTCGAACTCGACGACGGGCGCCAGGCGTGGATCAGTGAGGACGAATCCAACCTCACGCTGGAGCTGCATGAGGAACTGGACGATGCACCGTCCGGTTTCGCCACGATACAGCCTGGCGACCAGCTCACCATCCGGGGCAAACGCTACCATGTGGACGAGAAGGACGTAGCCCAGTGCGAAGGCGGTGAAGGGCAGCTCCCCTTCGTGGTGGTGACCGGGGAGAAGACACCCTTTCTCGACCTCACCGGCGACGAGACATTCGCAACGCTGGAATACGACCTGGACGACGACAACGCACGGTTCTTCATCGGCAAGCGCCTCAATCCCGCGGATCTCTCCATCGACGTTCCACGAGCGGCGGCCGGTGCGCCGGTCGGCGAGCGCGCCGGCGACGCCGACACGCGCGAGCGCGTGATCCGCGCCGATGACCGGGCCCGAGCGTTGAACTGCAACGCGTGCGGCGCGCCGCTCACCATTCCCGCCGGCGGCGCCGCCGAAATCACCTGCGACCACTGCGGCACGCGGGTCGACACCTCGGTTCGGCGCGTTGAATGCACGGCCTGCCACGCGACCGTACCCATCTACGGACTCCGCGCAGCGAAAACCATGGTCTGCCCCCAGTGCCGGGCGCAGTTCGACATCAGCCGGGAAGAACCCACGCTCCTTCAGGTGGTCGCGCAGGCCGACCGACCGCAGGTGCCCTTCCAGCTTGGCCAGCGCGGGGGCATTCGCGGCGTGGACTATGTCATCGTGGGGCACCTGCGCTTCTGCGAACGAGACGAGGGCGTGTCTTATTACTCCGACGAGTTTCTGTTGCACGCCCCCAACGTGGGGTACCGCTGGCTCGTCCTGGAAAATGGGCACTATTCGCTGACCGAAGAATTGACCGCACGGCCCGATGGGGTGAATCCGCGTCACGTCAATCCGGGCAGCCACTTCACCTTCCTGGACACGCGCTGGCGCGTTTTTGAGCGCGGGCGCTGCGAGATTGTCTGGGTGGACGGCGAGTTGCCCTGGGTCGCCCAGGTCGGGGACAAGAACCACTACATGGACGCGACCGCGCCGCCCATGCTGCTCTCGGCCGAGTGGACCGAAACCGAGCAGGAGTGGTATCGCGCGACGTACCTCGGCCGGGACGAGGTGGCCGCGGGGTTCGGGCTGAAGCTACGCGATCTGCCGCGTGCGCACAGCATCGCTCCGCACCAGCAGTTCGTCCGCTCGCCCTTCCGCAAGCAGGCGATGACCATCATGACGGTCGCGGCCATCTTTTTCGGCGCCATGACCATCTACTCTTTCATGGCGCCTGCGCGAACGGCCGGCGCGTTCACCATCTCGCCCGCTGATTACGCCGAGGAGTACGTCACGCCCAGCTTCGAAATCACCGAGGCTGGGACGCTGTGCGCCGCGCGCTTCGAAGCGCCGGTGGACAACTCCTGGGTCTACCTGGATGCCGCCGTGCTGAATGAAGCCGACGAGGCGCTGCTCGACTTCTCGGCCCAGGTGTCGTACTACCACGGGGTTTCAGGCGGCGAAAGCTGGAGTGAAGGAAGTACGAAGGACACCGTGGTTTTCAAACTCGATGAGCCGGGCGCGTACCGGTTGCTCGTGCAGGGTCAGGCGGGCACGGGCGAGACGCCGCAGGATACGAGCCGCGTCGGCAGACCCGTGACGGTGACCATCAGGCAAGGCGTGATGCTCACGCGCTATTACCTGATCCTGGCGGTCGTGTGCCTGGTGTGGCCGTTCGGTGAACTGGTGGCACGGTCGTCCTTTGAATCGCGCAAGTGGGCGCAGAGTGATGTGGAAGATGACTGATCCCCTCTATGGGAAAGGCGGGGTGCCATGACTCGAGGAGGTTGGACGCTGGCCGGCGTGATGCTGCTGGCGGCCGCGGCGGTCACTTGGGCGAGCCAGCGTGGAATTGGTCTGCCCCAGCCGGCACGGCAACCGGTGAGCGTTCGGGAGGGTTCGGTCCGGGCGCCGCTGAGCGGGGCCGGCCATCATCGCACGCGATATTTCGTCGGCGGGGGGATGTTCGCCGGCAAGTAGTCCGGGACACCACCGACAGCAAGCAGAAAGGAAAAACGAAATGCCGCAATACGTCGTGCAGGAGATGTGGGAGCTGATTCCCACGGTGATCTACTTCGTCGTGGGCCTGGTGCTGTTCGGCATCGGCGTGTGGACGATGGAGAAGGTGACGCCATTCTCGCTGCGGAAGGAGATCGAAGACGATCACAACACGGCCGCCGCGGTGGTGATGGGCGCCGCGATCATTGCCCTGGCCATCGTCCTTGCCGCGGTGATCAAGTGACCCGCCGGCCGCCCGCCGCGCCCCGCGTGGGAGCCCGCCGCTCGTGACCCGCCCGGAAGAACGCTCGCTCGACCAGTCGGCCGGCCTGCTGCTGGTCGCCGCCATCTTTCTGCTGGCCATTTGCGGGCTGGTGTACGAATTGATCGCGGGCGCCCTGTCGAGCTACCTGCTCGGGGATTCGGTCACCCAATTCTCGCTGGTCATCGGCCTGTTTCTCACCGCCATGGGGGCGGGCTCGTACCTTTCGCGACACGTGCGCCGCCACCTGTTGACCTGGTTCGTGGGGATGGAGGTGGCCGTCGGCGTGATCGGCGGCGCCACCGCCCTGATCGGGTTTGTCGTATTCAGCTACACCGAGGTTTACGGCCCGGTACTGCTGGGCCTGGTGTTCGTGGTGGGCATGCTGGTGGGGCTGGAGATACCCCTGGTCATCCGCATTCTGCGCGACCTGGCGGAACTGCGCGTGACGCTGGCCAACGTGCTGTCGGCCGACTACCTGGGGGCGCTGGCCGCTTCGGTGCTGTTTCCTTTTTTGCTGCTGCCGCATCTGGGCCTGGTGCGGGCGGGCCTGGTCATCGGGCTGGCCAACGTGGCCGTCGCGGCGATTGTGCTCTGGCGCATCGGGCCGTTTGCGCCAGCCCGCCGCCGCATACTCCAGGGTGTGATCGCCGCAGCGGCGCTCGGTCTGTGCACGGGCATCGGGTTTGCCGGCCGGCTGGTGTCGCACCTGGAGAATCGGATCTACCAGGATGAGATCATCTACGCTGCCACCACGCCCTATCAGCGCATCGTGCTGACGCGCTGGAAAGAAGACACCCGGCTCTATCTGAACGGGCATCTTCAATTCGCCAGCGTCGACGAGTACCGCTACCACGAGGCGCTGGTGCTGCCGGCCATGTCCGCGGCCGCCCGCAGGCAGCGGGTGCTGATTCTCGGCGGGGGCGACGGTCTGGCTGTTCGCCAGGTGCTCAAGTTTGACGAGGTCCGCCACGTGGACCTGGTGGACATCGATGCGAAGGTGACCGATCTGTTCCGCACCCGACCGATGCTGGTCGATCTGAACGATAACGCGCTCAACGACCCGCGCGTGCACGTTCACAACACCGACGCGCTGCGATTCGTGGAAACCAGCCGCGACTTCTACGACGTGGTGCTCATCGACCTGCCGGACCCCAGCACGCCGGAGATCGGCAAGCTGTATGCGCAGGCGTTTTATGGTCTGATCGGGCGGCGACTGGCCGCGGGCGGGGTGATGGCGTGCCAGTGCACCAGCCCCTTCCGGTCGCGCGCGGCGTACTGGTGCATCGTGCACACGATCGAGCGCACCACGTGGGGGCCCGGCGAGCAACAGCGCTTCCGCGTGCAACCCTATCACACGCTGGTGCCCACGTTTGGAACCTGGGGCTTCGTTCTCGCCGGGGCGGAGCTGCCGGCGATCGCGGGAATCCGGATCGAGGCGCCGGCGGATTATCTCACCGCCGACGTTCTCCCCGGTTTGTTCGTGTTTCCCCCAGACATGGCCCGGGTGGACACCCCGGTGAATCGTCTCGACGATCCGGTGGTCACCCGGCTGTACCGGGAGGGGTATCACAAGTACCTGGAATAAGATATTGCCCTGAACGAAGAAGAGGCGGCAGTTCAACCGTTGAACGCGGCGGAGACAGGAAAGAACGGAACGGGACATTGCCGACGCTGCGGCCAGCGCCTGCGCCGGAACAACATCCCATCACACTTCATCCAGCAGCGATCGAACCGCGCGCAGCAGCCGCGCCCGGTTGAACGGCTTTTCCAGCAAGGTCACGCCTTCATCGAGCACGCCATGGTGCGCGATGACATTGGCCGAATACCCGGAGACAAACAGCGTCCTGAGCCGCGGCACGACGGCCTGCAATACCTCGGCGACCTGCCGGCCATTCTGGTCGGGAAGCACGACATCGGTGATCAGCAGGTCCACGGCGCCTGCGACCGCCGCAGCCTGAGCCAGGGCCGCGGCCCCGTTCTCCGCCTTCAGTACCCGGTAGCCGGCCCCTTCCAGGATAGTCGCGATCAGGTCGCGCACCGCGGGCTCATCTTCGCAGAGCAGGAGGCATTCGCCGCCGCCGGGCGGCTCAACGTCGACTGCGGCCGCAGCGGGCCGTAGCTTTGCGTCGTCGGCCACCGGGAAGTACAGGCGGAACGTGGTTCCCTGCCCCCGCTCGCTGTACGCCATGACGTGGCCGCCGGCCTGCTTGACGATGCCGTACACGATGGACAGGCCCAAGCCGGTGCCCTCGCCGACGGGCTTGGTGGTGTAGAACGGCTCGAAGATGCGCTCCAGGGTCGCGCGGTCGATGCCGCAGCCGGTATCGCTCACGGTGAGGCACACGTGCCGGCCGGCCTGCGCCTCGGCGTGAACCGCGACGTAGGTATCGTCCAGCTCCACGTCGGCGGTCTCGAGCACCAGCTCACCGCCGTCGGGCATGGCGTCGCGCGCGTTGACCGCCAGGTTCATAATCACCTGTTCGAGCTGACCGGCGTCCGCCCGAATCGGCGGCAGGTCAGGGGCGAGTGACAGATGCAGATGCACCTGTGCGGGCAGCAGGCGCCGGAGCATCTTCTCGAAGGCCGCGAGCGTCTTGTTGAAATCCAGCGATTCCGGGCGCGCGATGTCGCGCCGGCTGAAGGTGAGGAGCTGGCGGGTCAGATCCACCGCGCGCTGCGCCGCGTCGGAAATCTCGCCCAGGTTCGACGCCAGGGCGGCGCCGTCCGCCGATTCACAATCCAGCCCGTCGAGCGACAATTCCACGTTGCCGAGAATCGCGGTCAGGATATTGTTGAAGTCGTGAGCCACGCCACCGGCGAGCTGGCCGACCGCCTCCATTTTCTGGGCGTGGCGCAACTGGGCTTCCAGCCTGCGACGATCCTCCTCGGCTTGGATGCGCTCCCGAATGTCGCGTACAAAACAAACAAACACCCCTTGCCCGTCATAGTCCAGGTGTGTGGCCGTCACCTCCACCGGGAGCTGCTCGCCATGCTTGGCGCGCTGGACGGTTTCGAAGGTCGTCGTGCGCTTGGCCTCGAGATCCGCGAACAGTTGGCGCAATCGCTCGCCGTGGTACTGCGGATCAATATCCTGCACGCGCAGGGCGCAAAGCTCCGGTTGCGCGTATCCCAGCCAGGCGCAGATCTGTTGATTGGCGCCGACGATACGGCCCTGCGCGTCCACCTGGAGAATGCCGATCGAGGCGTGGTCCACACAGAACTGCGTGAGCCGCAGCGCCGCCTCCGTTTTCTTGCGCTCCGTGATGTCGATGCTGGTGCAGATCAGCAGACCATTGCCGAACTGGTCGGCAAAGGGGCGGATGGAAAGCAACTCATCGAACGTGGACCCGTCAATTCGCCGCACGGTCACCTCGCGAACGCTCGCGCGGCTGCGCTCGATATCATCCCTGATGAGGTCCTCAACTGTCGGGTCCGCCAGGTGGACCACGGCGCGTACACCCAGCGCGTCCTCCAGCCGCTGATAGCCGCGCATGCTGAGGAATACGCGATTGGCGTAACGGATCACGCCGGCGGGATCGAGAATGGCGATGCCGTTCAGCGAGTTCTCCAGCGCGTCGCTCTTGAGCTTGTCGGCCGCCTCCGCCTCCTTGCGTTGGGTAATGTCATGAATGGTGCCCACCACGCCGATGATCTTCCCCTCGCCGTCGCGCCACGGGGTGTAACTGCCGAACGTCCACCCGCGCTTTCCGCGCTGCGTCCCCGGGTTCCAGACATCCGGCGAAGTCACGTTCTCGCCGGCCAGGGCGCGGCGGTGAACCACCTCGATGGGGTAGCCCTCCAGATGCGGAAAAACTTCCTTGGCCGTCTTGCCCATCGCGTCCTTGGCAACGACCCCCGTGACCTCCTCCATGGTGCGGTTCCAGTAGACGTAGCGCAGATCGCGGTCGTAGACCGCCACGCCACCCTGCGCCGCGGTCACCACGCCGCGGAACAGTTCCTCGGCGTCGCGTAGCGCGCGCAGCGTGCGCCGCTCGTCGGTCACGTCGCGTTCGGTCGCCAGAAGGCAGACTTGGTCCTGTAGCGTCAGCGCCTGAAGCGTGACCTCCAGCTCCACGGCCGCTTCGTCATCTCCGGCGAGACGGTATTCGAAGACCTGCGGATGTCCCGCCCGGGCCCGGCGGACCAGCTCGCTCAGCCAGTCGTTCGGCGCCCCGCCCTTGGGATGCATGACTGCACCCAGGGCGGATAGCGGTCGGCCGATCAACGCTTCGGGCGTGGTTCGATGGAGGGCGGCCGCGGCCGGATTACAGTCGATCACCACGTCGTGCACGATGAGCATGCCGACACTTGCCGACTCGAATAGCGTGCGATAGGCGGACGCACTGTCCGTGTCGATGGGCGCTTTGGGATGGGTGGCTTTGGACTTGTGCTCGCCTGCCATGCCGTGTCGTCCCCCGCCATGGTGAAGCTCGATCACCGGCAGCATTGCCCGGGCGCCGGGCAACGGATAATACCGCGCTCACCCACCCGACCGGTACCCGTTTATCGGCAGAAAACAGCGGCGGACAAAGGGTCTCTGACGCTGATGCTGGCGGATCATTCGCCAGCGGACCGCCCTTCCGCAAGTCACGGCGCAGCCCCCCGCGCTTAGGTTACGCACGCCGGCGACAGCGACAGGAGCCGTTGCCTCAGGTGATCCAGATCCCGCCGGAAGCGCTCGCGCTGCTCGTCGAGCAGCGCCCCCGCCAACGCCCGGTAACTGTCGATGCCGGCCAGCAGGTTCCCTTTGAACTCCTCGACATAGGACGGCGCCTTGTCCCACAATCCCAGTGCAGCCTGGTGAATCTCCCGGCCGAGGTGATCGATATACAGGCCAAGCTCGCGAATGAACACATGGGGACGGGCTGCATCGACGAGCAGCGAGCAGCGCCCGTAGATGTGCCCCACCATCTCATCCAGCGTCGCCTGCCGTCCAAAATGAACGATATTCGGACCACAGCAGACCGCCGGAGTCGCCCGCGGGTCGATGCCATGCTTCAGCGTCGCGCCGCCCGCCAGGTCATGGCAAAGACACGCCTTGGCCACGACGCTTTCGGCCACGACCGGCAACTGGGCCGCGCTCAGCCCCTCCTCCGCGAGGTGGGCGAGGCGTCGCCGCTGATAGGTGTGGGCGGCGTGGCAGATCGGCTCGTCCGCGAACGCGGTGTCCGTCACCAGGTAGCCCTTGGGGCATGCGCTGCCGGGACGGCCCTCCATGATCCGCCGGCTGCGCGCTTCCTCGCTCGCCGAAGTACGCAAATTCCAGAACGGCACGCCCAACGGCGACGCCGCGCTCAGATAAACGTCATCCGGTCCGGCGGACGCCAGCTTCTCCAGGTGCGCGTCATCCACGTTCGTGGCTTCCGGAACCAGCAGAAACGGCGTTCCCCACCCCGTGCCATCCAGCGCGTATTGGGCACGCAGGAAGCCATCCTCATCGGCAGTGCCGATCCCGCCCTGCGCAGTCACCCGCACCGGCGGCGGCGCGCTCACCGGGGTGCGACCTGCGTCCGCCAGGGCCGTTTGGAACACGCCGAACAGTTCGGCGCGCAACGCCTCCCGGTGCGTACGGAACTCCTCAAGGATCGGACCCAGCAGCAGCCCCTTGGTGGCGAAGGCATGTCCGCCGCAATTCAGACCCGATTCGATCCGGTACTCGGAGACCCACAGACCGCGTTTGGCCAGGTATTTCCCCTGCACCTGCGCGGAGCGGAAGTCGCTCACCTTCAGGACGATGCGTTTGCGAAAGGCGCCGGCGGCATCCGGAAAGAAATCGTCGAACGCCGCGATGTAGCTGTACAGCCGGGGGTTCATGCCGGCGGAAAAGATGATCGCCGAGTCGAGCTTGCTCTGGGCGTAGCCGCGCAACGCCGCCATGCCGTCTGCAAACTCCGGCGGCAACGGCTGGCCGGCGTGCCGCGGCGTCCGCGCCAGCTTGGTCATGATGTTGACGTCGATCCCGCCCGGCGTCACGCCGCGGCGCAAAGCCGCCTGGGCCGCCGCCCGTTGCGCTGCGTCGGTGCACGCCAACATCCGCTTATACGCCGTGCGCAGGGCGCCGTCCGGCAGCAGCTCGAAGTAGCGGGTAATCTCGCTGCTCGGCTCGAAGGGCGCGCTCCGCAGCGCCTCGACCTGCCGCTGCACCAGGTCATGCAGCAGATCCAGATATGCCGTGATGCGCCGCGCGCGGGCATCCGGGCTGCGCCCGTCGATAAACGTATAGGGCGCCCCGCTACGGGCGCAGTGCAGCCCCCGCATCTGCTCAATCAGGACATCGTCGGCCAGCGAGATCGTCGAGGTGATGCCGTAGCGCGCCACGCTCAACGGGGTGTCGATGCTGAATCCGGTGCCCATAACCGGTATGTGAAAAGTGTGCCGCCCGCCCGTGCATGGCTCTGCCATCGAAGCTCCAATCCGCGTGTGCAGCCGCAACGCCCCGTGCCTGGTCGGCAGGTGTGCCGTCTCACACCCGGGCTGCCGTCGGATTTCCCTGAGGGAGAGTCGATGCGGGGTGAGTGTCGATTGCTCACATTGTACCCGCTCACGGTCGCCGGTCCAGCAGCGTCCCGCGGCGCGCCGCCAACGATGCAGAATGGATGCTCCGAGGGCCTCCGGCGCCGAAGCGCATTCCGCGGACCGTATGTGGCATCCCTGCCTCCCTCACGGGCGTTGGACCGCTGACCTGCCAAGGCAATAGACTGGCACTGCGAGCATTGCAGCTAGGCTGTCCCGACGGATCCGCCCCGTTCAGCGTCCAGCACCTCGGCATACAACGCGAGGTAGCGCCTGTGGCAAGCCTCGGCGGTGAATTCGCGGGCAACGCGCTCTTGAGCTGCCCGGGCCAACGCTGCGCTATGCGCCCTTTGCGCAAGTCCCGAATCCAGCGCCGCCGCCAGCGCTGCCACGTCATCCACTGGAACGAGACGACCGGTCTGCCCGTCGGTCACCAGGTCGCGGCAACCCGGCACGTCCGTGGCCACGACCGGCGTGCCCGCGGCCATCGCCTCGAGCAGCGCGTTGGGGAACCCTTCGGTCCGCGAGGGGAAGACGAAGAGATCCGCCGCATGCAGCAGCGCCGGCACGTCGTCGCGCCGGCCGAGCAACTGCACGTCGCCAGCGAGCCCCCGCCGCATCACATCCGCCGCCACCTGCGGGCGTTGAGGCCCGTCCCCGGCGACCAGCAGTTTCGCGGCTCGGCGCCGCCGGAGGCGCTCGAAGGCCGCCACCAGCGTGTCCAGCCCCTTCACCGGGTCCATCCGACCAACCCAGAGCAGCAGCGCGTCGTTCGGTCCGACGCCCAGCGCCCCGCGGTCGGCGGCGCTGGCTGCGGCGATGCCCGCCGCATCGACGCCGCCGAGGACCAAACGCAACCGCGCGCGCGGCGCCCGCGTGGTGGCGTGCAGGTGCTCCACCACTGAAGGGGAATTGCCGATGGTCAAGCGGCTCAGCCGGCGGGTCCAGCGCTCCACCCGCAGGTGCCAGGGGCGTTCGACCTCCACCGTCTGGATCTCGCACAGAATCCGATCCGCGGGGAAGCCGCTCAACACGCCCGCAAGCCGCGCCGCCTGGTTGGCGTGAAACAGCAGCGCGTGGATCACATCGGGGCGTTCGGCGCCGATGATCGCGGCGAGTCGCTCAAACACCCGCCAATCCGCCGCCCGCGTCGCCCCGCAGGAGCGCACCGGCACGCCGGCCGCCTCCAATCGTCGCCCCACTTCACCCGCCGGCTTGAGACTGACCACCACGGGCGCGTAGGTTCCCGAGGCCCGCACCGCGATCGCGAGGCGCAAGAGGTGCAAAGGCACGCCCCCGACGTCCAGATCGGTGATCACGTAGAGTATACGCTGCACAAGGCCCATCCTCGGAGGCGCGGCGACCAACACCGATCGTCCTCATCCCCGGCATCGCCGGCCGATCCCAGCGCGTTTGTCCCGGCGCGCCGGGCGCGCCCTCGTTGGCCGCGCTCTCAGAAATCCTTGCGTCTGAAGCGCCACCAGGCAATGACAAGCACCACCGCTTCAAAACCCAACGAGGTGCCGATCGACCGCGGCGCGGAGATCCGCTCGAGCCGCTTGGACTCCACTCGAACCATTTCGCCTTCCGGCTTAATGGGCAGGTCGGCGAAGAGCTTCTCTACCACGGAATCGGTGCTGGCCGCCCCCATCTCCCGGCGGAGGATCGCATTCACCTCGTCAGTCTTCGGCAGCACCGTCCGCAGGACATATGCGATCCGCCCGAATTTCGTGCGTTGCCCCCAGCTTAAATCTGCTTCGACCTTCTCTTGCCGGTACGCCCGCTGGTGGGTCTGGGTAAAGTACACGTATACGTCTTCCATCGCCGAGATGCCCGACAGGAAGAACCAGAATGCCAACGCGCAAATCAACGCCGTCAAGGTGCTGCGCGTCAGGATCGCCGCCAGCACGCACACACAGTAGATGTAGCTGAACAGCAGTACCAGCAAGGGAATCGCCCACAGGTAGGCCCACAACCACACGCCGGTCTGCCAGCGGAGCACGAGCAGCGTGAGCACCACGAAATACGCCGACTGCACCAGCACAAACGCCAGGCTGCCCACGTACTTGCTCATGAAGATTTTGAAGCGCGAGATCGGCTTGCTCAGCAGCACCTCGATCGTGCCGGGCTCGAGCATACTGGGAAACATGCCCGCGGTGCCCAGCAGGCAGATGATCACCCCCACCCAGCCGATGTAGAGCCCGACGAGCAGGTCGGAAACCAACGTCGCCATGAACTGCCGCGCCGCGGGCGAACCGGCGTAGACCACGTCATCCTCGATGGTGAGGGCGCCGAGGAAGAACGACCAGCCGTTTTCGTCGAAGCCGATGCATGCCATCGCCGCGGCCACCACCGTGGAGATGATCAGCAGCACCCAGAAGAGCTTCTTGTCCCGGGCCTCGCGGAAGGTGTCGACGATGATTGTCCAGGTCTGCATCAGGCGTCGCGCTCCGGTAGCGGGCGGGCGGCGCCCACCGCGTGGTTGGCCCCCAGCGTGTCCACGAATACCTCTTCCAGCGTAAACCGCCGCCGCTCGACCGATTCGATGAGGATGTCGTTGGCCCGCAGCAGGTCGATGAAGGCGTTGACCTGTTCGGCGTCGTGACCCTTGATCACGATGAACCCGTCCTTGATCCGGCCCCGCAGCGCGCGGATCCGGTCGCGCAGCGGCGCAACGTCGCCGATCGGCTTGATGCGGTACTCCTGCGACTGCTCGGTGAGCTCCTTGAGTTTTCCTTGCCGAGCCACCAGCCCCCCCACCAGGATGCTCACCCGGTCGCACACCGCCTCCAATTCGCTGAGCAGGTGGGAGTTGATGAAGATCGTCTTGCCGGCGCGTTTGAGCTCGAGCAGCAGCTCGCGGATGTCCCGCCGCCCCATGGGGTCGACGCCGTCCGTCGGCTCGTCCAGCACAACCAGTTCGGGGTCGTTCATCAGGGCCTGGGCGAGGCCCAGCCGCTGCATCATGCCCTTGGAATACTTGCTGATCCGCGTATCGGCCCAGGCGCTCATTCCGGTGCGTTCGAGCAGTTCGCCGGCGCGCTGTCGCCGCGTGGCCCGCGGCACCTTGGCCAGTGCCGCGTAGGAATCCAGGACCTGCGCCCCGGTCAGGTAGCTGGGGAAACGATGGCTCTCCGGGAGATAACCGATCACCGCCAGTTTGCGACGATTGCCCAGGGGCCGGCCAAGAACCGTGCCGACGACCTTGTCGGGCCGGACGGCCGTCATCATGATTTTCACCAGGGTGGTCTTGCCCGCCCCGTTGGGCCCGAGCAGGCCGAAGATCTCGCCGCGCCCCACCTGGACGTTCACCCCGCGGAGGGCCTCGATCTTGCCCCGATAGGTCTTGCGCACGCCGATCAGGTCCACGGCCCAATTGGTCATCTCGGTCACGTCGACCATGGGGTGTCCTCCATCGCCAGAACCCGCGCCAGCACGGACTCCACCGTATCATCCTCCGCGACGTCGAGCCAGCGGGTGGTGCGGAACCGTTTGAACCAGGTGCGCTGGGCCTTGCTGAACTGCCGGGTGTTGATTTTGATGTTCTCGATCGCATCTGCAAGAGAAACTTCGCCCTCCAGATGGGCGATGATCTCGGCGTAACCGAGCGCCTGGCGGGCGGTCGTCGACAGCGGCCGATCCTCCGCGAGCAACCGCTCCACCTCCCCCACCAGGCCCATCTCGACCATCTGGTGGACCCGCCGGTTGGTCCGCCGGCTCTGATCCTCCCGCGAGCGTCGCAGGCCGATGAAGGTGCAGTCGTACACCGTGCGCTGCCGGTCCCACTGCGTCTGCAACTCGGTGATTGGGGTGCCGGTAAGTTCGTAAACCTCCAGGGCCCGCACGATCCGGCGTAGATCGTTGGGATGAATCCGCTCGGCCGCCGCCGGGTCCACCCGCTGCAACTCGGCATGCAGCGCCGGTGCCCCTTCCGCGTCGGCCTGCGCCGCCAACCGGGCCCGCACGGCCTCATCGGCCGAGGGCCCTTCAAAGAGCCCTTCACTGAGCGCCTTGATGTAGAGCGCCGTCCCGCCCACGCACAGCACCGGTTTTCCTCGTCCGGCGATGTCCGCGATGGCCTGCTCGCTGGCCCGCACGAACTCCGCCACCGAATAGTCCTCGCTCGGCTCGACCACGTCGATCAGATGATGGGGAACCGCCGCCCGGGCCGCGGCCGACGGCTTGGCCGTCCCGATGTCCATGCGCCGAAAGACCTTCATCGAGTCGACGCTGATGATCTCGGCGCCGATTTCTCCCGCGAGCGTCCGTCCCAACGAGCCCTTGCCGCTGCCGGTGCAACCCAGAATGAACGTGATCGTTTGGGGCATAGGGAGTCAGCTATCAGGTTTCAGCTATCAGCTATCAGTTTTCAGCTATTAGCTGTTGGCTGTTAGCTGTCAGATGGCAGTTATCAGCGTTGGTTTACCTTGGTCTACGCTGGTGTCTTCATCCGTCTATCTGGCGTATAGGATGTCGTAGCCTACCATGAAGATCGCTGCGTCGACCAGGGCGTGGGAGAGCCACGCGCCGGTGAGGGTACGCTGGCGGCGCAACTGCCAGCACCAGACGGCGCCGCCGACGCCAACGGCCGTCCCGAAGGCGATGGTTCCCACAATCGAAAAGTACGTGCTCAAGACCACGTAATGATGGGCGGCGAATGCCAGGCTGCCCAGCAGGTACGCGATCCAGATCGGCCAGAGCCGCGCCAGCGAGCTGAAAACGTACCAACGCCAGTAGAATTCCTCAATCAGGGAATGCAGTCCGGCAAGGAAGACGCAGAACGCCACGTACCCCGCACGCCCCTCGACGCCGAGATCGGCGAGTTGGGTGCGAATGTCGTCCGCGAAGCCGGCCGCGTAGGCGTGCAGGGTCGGCACGCGATAGGCCGCCAGAATGGCCCCGCCGATCAACAACCCCGTCAGCAGGCCCAGCGGCAGCGCCCGCAGGTGTCGCCCCCAGTCAATCGGCCCCCGCGACCACGGCCGGCGCTCGATGGCCAGTACCGCCACCACCGGCCACACCACCGTGAACGCCTTGGTGATCGCGTACAGCACACGAGCGGCCGGGTGGTCCCCGAGCCAGACGAAGTAGACCAGCGAGCCGATGAGGGGGATCACCATCGCCGGCAGCACGCATGCCAGGACCCGGCGTCGCTCACGCGACGTCATCAGTGGCTTGGTGGCATGATCGGCGGTCGTCATCACCGGGGCAGTATGACAGATACCCCGGCCGTGCCAAGCGTCGCCGCACCTGTCTTCGCCGCCGACTGACCGGCGTGCCGTTCGATCGTACCGCTTTCTGGACGACAAAGGAGCGGGGCAGGCAGCCCGCACCCCAACGTACGTGCATACCCGCCCCAGGCTCCTCCGATGTCGGCCGCGCTGTGCGCGGTGTGCTATGCTGCGGCGCTTAGCGGGCGAGGGCGCCCACGTCGGCAGCGGTGCCGTGCGGACGTCCGTCCGCGTCCGCCGGCACAAGCGGCGGATTGATGCGGTTCACCAGCGGCGAGCCGCTCGTCGGACGACCAAAGTCGGCGCTTGCGGTGTCGCTGACCACCTGCGGCGAACCGGTGGTCCGCGCCGGATCGCAGGTCGGCACGATTCGATGCGGATCGGCGCTGTCTTCGGGCAGCACGTAGTGATTGTCGCAGATTTCGACGTCCGCTTTGTTCACCCAGGCCTTGTCCGCCGACCGCACCGTGCTGCGAAAACTCTGGAACAGACAGCCGCGGATCGAAGCGTTGGCGACCATGTACTCGCCCGCCGGGGAGGTGGTCGATTCGTACTTGCCGATGCTGAACTTGTTGATCGTATCCGTGCCGATGAAGCTGCAATTCCACAGCAGCAGGTGGTCGTACTTACCGGCAAAGCTCGTCCCGCGCCCGTCGCCCACGTTGTTGCGGATGGGAGCGCGCATCTCGAACAGGCAGTTGACGAAGGCGTTGTTCATGGAGGTCGCGCCGCTGCGCACGAAGATGCCCTGGTAGTGCAGGTCGGTGGCGACCACGTTGTACCAGATCCAGTTGTGGATGAAGGCCCGTTCGGTCTCCAGCGCCGGCGGTCCCTGGATCACGTCGGCGTGCTCGGGATCCGCGCCGGAGCCCGGGTCGCAACCGTCCACGCGAATGTTGATGCCAAACGGCACGCCCTGGAACACGTCCTCCCGGGTGTTCGTGATGGTCAGGTTGCGCATCAGCTTGTGGTTTTGGCCGTTGCCGCACGCCCGCCGCATGTTGTCGATCGTGCACTCGGTGTAGTAGTGCGGCCCGCGCCAACCGGAACCCACCGGGAAGGGGAAATCTCCACTGCCGCCGGGCAGGTGACAGTCCTTCAGCCACACGCTGCGGTTCCATCGATCCGCATCGCTCGAGTTGCCGCCGTTGATGATCGCCGGCGCCGCCAAAGTCAAATCGGCCACCTTCAGCCAGTAGGAGGTCAGATCGCCCGAAGCGCGACTGTCGATGAACGTGTTGCTCCAGTTGCCGCCCGCCGCCGGGTCCGAGGTGATCGTGATCCACTCCTGCGCGGTCGGCGCCGTCTCATCCCCATAGATCCCGCCGCAATCGGCCGCGTGGTGGCCTGGGCGCAGGCGCACGATACCCCCGTCCGCGAAGCCGCCCTGGTGCGCCGCCAGAGCCTGCATCGCCGCGCTGATGGAGCGATAGGGCCGCCCCGAATCGTTGACCTTGCCGGTTGTATCATTGCCGCTCGTCGCCACCCAGGCCGTGTTGTCCAGCATCGTGCCATGGGGATTGACGAACAGCCTCAGACTCTCGAGGCCGTCGCCCGGCGTGGTATTCTTGTCGCGCACGCCACCGTCGTTGCCGTACACCACGGCCTCCACCGTAATGGCCCCGTCACCGGTGAAGTCGTCGGCCGCGATCGGTGTCCAGTATTCCCACACGTCGGTCTGCGGGTTGTAGGACATCTCGGTCACGTCCACCGGCGACGCGCCGCTGTAACCCTGCCCGCTGATGTGAAAACGCACCCGCTCGATCCCGTGCTTGCTGAACGCCACCACGCCGGCGTTGAACACCTCTCCCGCGTTGATCCGCTGCCTCGGCACGACGTCCCAGCGGGCGATCGGCGTCAACATTGTGTCGAATTCGAGGCAATCGGCCGTGCCGTTCTGGTTCTCGTCGACATCGGACCGCCCACAGCCACAGGTCCCCGGGGCGACCTTGTCGGGATCGGCCGGGCAGGCGTCTGCGCAGTCCGAGACGCCGTCGCCGTCGGTGTCCTGGTCGGCGCAATCGCCCAAGGTGACGACGAGGTCGTCCCAGTATTTGTCGCCCGGCCCCCATACCCAGACGCCGTAGGTGCCCTGCGTCAGGCGATCGGGCGAGTCGTCGTAGCAGTCAATCTGCCATGCTCCCGGCTCGGCCGCGCCGTCGGGCCAGACTTTGGCCCGAATGGTCGTGCGGGACGCCTCCGTCTGGACATCGATCCGGAAACGGAACCAAGCGCCCACCACGCGCACCACGCCCGAATCGTCCTCACCGCCATCGATGAGCATGTCGCCCAACGGGTGGGGCCGAATGTGGAAGGTCGTCCACGCCGAGTCAGCGCTCAGCCGGTAGTAGGCGTCGCTGTTGGGGTAATCGGAGTAGAACGTCAAGCCGACCGCGCCGGCCGGATCATCGACGCGCATGCGCCCGGTCAGCTCGTAGCCCGACCACGAGGCACTGTCGCCGCCGATGTAGTGCGAGTGGACATTGTTCAGTCCAGCCACCGTACCCAGTACCGGCACTTCGTCCACGCACCACCGCTGAAAGATGGTGTCATCGGCGGCCATGCTGTTGTTCGGCGCGGTATCGAGCCAGTCGACCGGCTCGAGGTTGCCCGCATGCAGTACGCATCCGCCGGCCGGTTCTTGAATGGCCGCGTAGTCGTCCAGGTCGACATCTCCGTCCGCGTCGGCGTCGAACGCATCGCAGGGGCCGGATGTTTGAATTCCCGGTCCGCTGAAGCAATTGGAAAGGGCCTGGTAGTCATCCGCGTCAACGAGTCCGTCGCCGTTCCAGTCGCCCGGCGGGTTACCGCAGGCGGGCAGAACGGCTACGACAAGCAGCAGCATGCAACTGACACCCGCTGCCGAGCGCAGCAGCGCCGCGTTATGCCGGGTAGAGCCCCGGGACAAGGTTGAACAACGGAACCGGCGCGGCTGGACGCCGCGCCCCGACAGCGTGGAGGCGGTCTTCGTCATTCGTTCTCAACTGTAAAAAAGGGGTTCGGGATTGCCGGGGATCAGGGTTGAATGCAAAGAAGCAAGGGCCGGCCTGCGTAAATCATCCGGAGGGAGTTCGTAACACCCATTGTGAACACTTGCCGTCGAGCGGGCCGCACGCCCTACCTCTCAACGTCCGCTAACAATAGGCATCACGGCATGGTGAATCCAATGGGTCAGACTATCCAAACGGAGGATCGGATGGCGTGTTTTCCCTATCCGCAGGTGACGCGGCGCCCCGTCAAGGCGCCAGCGCCCCGACCGCCGCGGTGGCGCCGAACGGCCGACCTGTCGCGTCCGCGGGGATCAGCAACGGCCAGACTCGGCCCGCAAGCGGCGAACCAGCGCCGCTGGGCCGACCGAAATTCGCCGACGCCGTGTTGGTGACGATCCCCGGCGCGCCGCTGCTGGCCGTTCCCGATCCGGTGTCGGGCCCATAGATGGTGGGAATACCATCGGGCGTGATGTAGTGATTGTCGAGGAAATCGACGTCGCTGCGCCCTACCCAGAACTCGCCGACCGCCGAGGAATAGCGATCGAAGAGGCAGGCGCGTACCGAGAGATTGTCCATCTGCCAACTGTTGTAGGGGACGGCCTGAGCCTCCTGCCGCCCCAGCACCGCCTTGTGCGAGGTGTCCGTGCCGATGAAGGTGCAGTGCCACAGCAACAGGTGGTCGTACTTGCCCCCCATCGCGGTACCCGAACCTCCGTCGCGCACGGGGGCGCGCATTTCGAAAAAGCAATTCACGAAGGCGTTGTCGTAGGCGGTCGCCCCGGTGCGCGAAAACAGCGCCTGGTAGTGCAGGTCCGTGGCCACGACGTTGTAGAACAGCCAGTTGTGCATGTTGGCGGCGCTGTTGTACGTCGCCCCCGGCGACTGGATCACGTCCGCGTGCTCCGGGTTCGACCCCCCGCCCGGATCGACCCCGTCCACGAAGATGTTGATGCCGCAGGGTACCGCCTGAAAGATGTCCTCCCGCGTGTCGGTGATGGTCAGGTTGCGCATCAGCCGATGGTTCTGCCCGTTCCCCGTCGCCCGCCGCTGGTCCCAGATGGTGCACTCGGTGTAGTAGTGCGGTCCACGCCACCCCGAACCGACCGGGAACGGGAAATCCGTCGCATCGCCCGGAATACGGCAGTTCTGGAGCCACACGCTGCGCTTGGTGCGGTCGACATCGCTGCTGTTACCCCCGTTGATGATCGCCGACGCATCCAGCGTCAGCCCCGAGGCTTTCAGGTAGTACGAGGTCCAGTCGCCCTTGTCGCGTCCATTGATGACCGTGTTGTACACTGTGCCGCCTGCGGCCGGGTCGTTGGTGATGGTGATCCATTCGCCAACCGTCGGCGCGGTTTCGTCGCCGTACACATCTCCACCATCGGCCTGGTGATAGCCCGGCCGAACCCGCACCGTGCCCCCGTCCGCCACGCCCCCCTGAAGGGCGGCAATCGCCTGCATGGCCGCACTGACGCGCTCGAATGGGCGCGTCGGATCGTTCACCACGCCCGTCGCATTGTCGCCATTCACCGCCACCCAGGCGACGTTTGCCGGCAGCGTGCCGTTGGGATTCACGTATAACGTGAGCGCTTCCAGACCGCTCCCCAGAGCCGTCTCGCTGTTCCGGACGCCACCATCGTTGCCGATCACGGTCGCTTCCACCGTGATCGGTCCATCGCTTGCGAAGGCGTCCGCCGAAATCGGAACCCAGTACTCCCAAACGCCCACCCGGTCATTGTGCGTCATCTCGGTAACGTCGATCGGCGACGGGCCGCTGTAACCCTGGCCGCTGATCGCAAAGCGCACCCGCTCAACGCCGGGCTTGGAGAACGCAACCACGCCGCAGTTGAACGTCTCCCCCGCGTTGATGCGCTGCCGCGGCACCACGTCCCAGCGGGCGATGGGGGTTACCGTGCCCACGTTCACCGCGACGTTGATGATGGTGGTCTGACCGGCCGCGGGGGCCTGGAGCGTAATCGTGCCGTAGTGGGCGCCCGCCGACAGGCCGGTGCGGTCCACGGTGGCGGTAATCACGTCGTGCTCGCCGGCGCTCGCACCCGACGCCGGAGACACGGCGAGCCACGCCGCGTCCGACTGCACCGTGTACGCCAACACGCCCTCCGCGCAGTTCCATACCTCGAAAGCGGCGCTGTTGGTGGCGGCGCCGAACGACAACGCCCAGTCCGACACGCACAAGCCAAACTGCTCCAGGCAATCGGCGACGCCGTTGCCGTCGTCGTCAGCGTCGGGCACGCCGCATCCGCAAATCCCCGGCGTCACCTTCTCGGGATCCGCCGGACAACCGTCAGCGCAATCGGGCATTCCATCCTCGTCGGCATCACCGCCGCAGTCGAGCGCCGTCACGTGCAGGTCGTCGAAGTACTTCTCGCCCGGTCCCCAGCCCCAGACGCCGTAGGTTCCGCGGGTAAGGCGATCGGGCGTGTCGTCGTAGCAGTCGATTTGCCAGTTCGCCGGCTCGACCGCGCCGTCGCGCCAGACCTTCGCCCGGATGACCGTGCGGATGTCTTCGCTGGTCACCTCGATCCGATAGCGAAACCACGCCCCCACGATCCGCTCCACGCCACTGTCGTCCACGCCGCCGTCGACCATCATGTCGCCGAGGGGATGGGGATGAATGTGGAAGGTGGTCCAGGCGGAATCGGCACTGAGTCGATAATAGGCGTCGCGATTGGGATAATCTGAGTAGAATGTGACGCCAATGGCGCCGCCCGGATCGTTGACCATCATCCGCCCGGTGTAGGCGTAGTTTGTCCGGGCGCCGGCCAGGCCCCCGAGATCATGCGCGTGGATGTTGTTGAGGCCCTGTCGCGTGCCGAAGACCTGCTCCCGGGCCACGCACCAGCGCCGAAACAGGTCCGGATCCTCGGCCATGCTGTTGTCCGGCCCGGAATCGTACCAGCCGGCGGGCTCGATATTGTCGATCAGCAGGTTACAGTCGCTCAGCGGGCCCTGCAGCGCCGCGAAATCACCGAGGTCGACGTCTGCATCGCGATCGGTGTCAAATACCTGGCACGCCGCCGGCGGCGTTTCCCGCGGCCCCACCAGGCAGGCGCGCAGCGCGGCGTGATCGACGAGATCCACTTTGCCGTCCGCATTGAAATCGCCCGGCGCCAGCGCGGCTCCGAGCGCGAATTGCAGCCGACCGTAATCCACCAGATCGGCGTCGCCGTCGGCGTCCCAGTCGAACCGGTCGCATGGCGGCGCCGCGGTCTGGTCGGGGCCCGTGAGGCACGCGGAATACGCAGCCACATCGGCCTCATTGATAAAACCATCACCGTTCCAGTCGCCGGGACGCTGCAAGACGTCCGCCTGCCCGGGCGCAACGGCCATGGCGACCACGAGCACCAGCGCCCAGCGCCGCGCCGACCTGCGCATGCGCAGAGAGAACGTGCGGGCCAGGCCCGATAATTCTGCAATGGCAGCGCAACGCGAGCAGTCGCCGCGCACCGATAGCGTTGGGGCAAATCGGTTCATTCGGCTCGCTTGTTAATCGTGCTAGGTTACAACTGTTGAACGACGTAGGTCTTCCTGGTTGACGATTCCGCCTCCTGTACGTCCGCACCCGACCGCGCCAAGACGCCGCAAGTGTGAACGTCCGGTAATCATACCCCGCCCGAGGGGTCGAATCCAATAGATCACCCTGTTCAAATCGAAAAAAAAACGGGCGGCGTGCTCGGCCGCGCGCCGCACCCGCGCGACGGCGCGCGGCAATAGCGCAGCGCTTCCCACGTTCAGACATGGGCTCGCCATCGCAGCGCACACGCCACTACGAAAACACGCCACTACAATACGTCGGCAACCAAGGGCTGGGCCAACGCAGGCGAGGTTGGCCACGGAGAGGAATTCGATGACACGAGCTGGTTTACCGACCGCCAGTTGCGCTGCGCACGCAACGTCGGCCGCGATGGGCGCTGCCGCAACCACCCTGCCGCGGGCCCGCGCATGGAACGCCGCGCGGGCAGCGCACCTGCTCCGCCGCGCTGGATTTGGCGGCCCACCCCGCGAAATCGAACGCTTGGCCGCGTTGGACATTGACCAAGCGGTCGCGCAACTTGTTGACTTTGAACGAGTTTCACAAACTGATCGCGATTTCACGCCCACCCGCGTCGTTGATCATAAAGCCCTGCGGGCCCATTTGCAGTCTCAGTCGCCCGACGCCCGCAACGAGACGTATCAGAACCTGCGGCGTCTGGATCGCTGGCAGATTGAGGAAATGCGGGCGTGGTGGCTCCGCAGAATGGTGCGCACGCCGCGGCCCTTCGAGGAGCGCATGACCCTATTCTGGCATGGGTATTTTACCACCGGCTACCGCAAAGTCCGCAATTCCCACCTGATTTACGAACAGAACGTGACTTTGCGACGTCTGGCACTGGCGCCCTTCTCCCGGTTGCTGCGGGCAGTCAGCCGGGATCCGGCCATGCTCAAATACCTGGACAACGCGAGTAACCGCAAGCAGTCACCAAATGAGAATTACGCTCGCGAACTCCTGGAGTTGTTCACCCTTGGCGCCGGCAATTACAGCGAGCGCGACATTAAGGCCGCGGCGCGTGCGTTTACGGGGTGGACCGTGCGCGACGATGCATTCGTCGTCGCCACGCGTGATCACGACGACGGCCAGAAGACCTTCCTCGGCGAAACCGGTGCGTTCGACGGAGACGACATCATCCGCATAATCCTCAAGCACGACGCCTCCACCCGTTTTCTGGCCCATCGCATCCTACGCTATTTCCACAGCGACCCACCGGCCGATTCCGACGTCACCGCACTGGCAACAGTGATCCGCGCCGAAAAGCACGACCTGCGAGCCGTCATGCGAACGCTGTTTACCAGTGAATTGTTCTATGCGCCCGGTGCCGTACACGCTCGGATCAAGAGCCCCGTCGACCTCGTCGTGGGTACGGTGCGACTGCTCGAGGCGGAGCCTGACGATATCTACGCGATGACACGGGCGACGCGGGGCATGGGCCAGGAGCTCTTTCAGCCCCCCAACGTCAAAGGCTGGGACGGCGGGCGCGAATGGATCAACCCGGCTACGGTGTTTACCCGATACAATTTCGCCTCCGCCCTGCTCGCCGGCACGCATACCGACCTTGCAGCCCGTATGATGGGTGGGGGCCGCGGCGGTGCGGTCCTCGATCGTCTGCGGCAACACCGCAGAGAACTGGCCGACAATCTCGAAAGCTATCCCGGTCTGGACGTCCCCCCGATCCAATTGGCTGACAGACCGCAGCGCCCCTACGACCCCACTCCCCTGCTCGAACGCCATCACCTGCGCGGCGACGACGAAGTGCTCAACCACTTCGTCGATCGTCTTCTCCAGTTGCCCGTCGATCCCCGGCAGCGTAAGTGGCTCAAGACGCTGGTCACCAGCGGACCGGGACGTTTCGACGCCGCGACGCCTCTGGGTAAGCAGTGCGTCGTCTCGCTGATCAACGCCCTGCTCACCATGCCGGAGTACCAGGTCGCCTGAACCGCGGATTACTGAAGGATATTCCCCATGGCGCAAGACCCAGCCAACACGTTCCGACCAGCCGGCCCCCCGTTCCAGTCGCGACGCGATTTCCTCAAGCAGGGCGCCGGACTGGTCGCCATGAGCGCCACGGTCCCGCTCTTTCTCGAACAAACGGTCCAGGCCGCCGCCCGGCGCGACCGCCGCCGCTTTCGTGAGGATGAGCGCGTTCTCGTCGTGCTCCAACTCGCCGGCGGCAACGATGGACTCAACACGCTCGTCCCCATTACCGCCGATCCCTACTTCCGCGCCCGTCCCGGTCTCGCACTGAAACCGGCCGACACGCTGCGCCTGGATGACGATTACGCACTGCATCCCGAGGCCGTCGGGCTCAAGTCTCTGTACGACCACGGTCTGCTCGCCCTCATTCACGCGGTGGGCTATCCCAACCCCAACCGTTCGCACTTCCAGAGCACCGACATCTGGCATACAGGCGACCCCAGCGAGCGGGCGTACCAGGGCTGGCTGGGCCGTTTCTTCGACAACACCTGTCGCGGCGCCGACGGGTGCGACCCGGTGCGGGCGATCGCTCTTGAGGCCGAATCGCCGCTCGCCCTCCGCGGCGAACGTTTTCTCCCGCTCGCCTTCGAGCGTCCCGAAGCGCTCACCTGGCACGCGGCCGTCCGGCCGGCGCCGACCAGCAAGGTCGTCACTGCGATGAACGCCCCCCGGCCTATCGATCCGGTCGTGCCTCGGACCAACCTGGAGTATCTTCGCCGCGTGGCGCTGAACGCCCGGCTCAGCGCCGAACGGATCCAGTGGGCGACCCGCGGGCGGGATCGCCGCGGCGCTTGGCCTGACAGCGGCCTGGCCCGCAACCTGCGGACCGTGGCGCAGCTCATTGGGGCGGGCATGTCCACCCGGGTGTACTACGTTTCCCAAGGGGGCTTCGACACCCACGCGAACCAGCTCCGCCGCCACGGCAACCTCGTGCGCGATCTCGGCGAAGCGCTGTACGCCTTCCTCGCGGCGCTCAAAGCCCAGGGCGATCTGGAACGGGTGCTGGTGATGACCTTCTCCGAGTTCGGGCGCCGCGTCGCGGAGAACGGCTCGGGCGGCACCGACCACGGCGCCGGCGGCATCATGATGCTCGCGGGCCATCCCCTGAAACCCGGGCTGCACGGCGTCGGGCCCGACTTGAGCCGCCTCGACCGGGGCGACGTCCGCTTCACCACCGACTTCCGGGCCGTTTACGCCACCGTGCTGGACCAGTGGCTCGGCGCACCGGCGGAGCGCATCCTGGACGGGCGATTCGATATCCTCCCGATCATCGACCACCGCCGGCGCCGCTGACGTTTGCCAATTCGCCGCCTTCCGGCCAAAATACGCCCGGTTGCGAGCCGGCCAGGACCGTGGACCAGCCGAGGCACGCCATGCCCCGGTGACAAGGGCCGGCGTGCAGGGCCAGGAGCGGGTGATCACGGGCGACGGCCCGGCTTGCCCCCGTTTCAACCGACTTCACCGCCTGTGCCGACGCATTCGGACCGGATTCCGCGTGCCCAGGCCTGCAACAGGATGACGCATCATGGGTTTGCTGGACGGCAAGAAGGGACTCGTCTTCGGCGTGGCCAACGAACGCAGCATCGCGTGGTTTATCACCCGCCATCTCATCGCCCAGGGTGCAACCTGCGCCTTCACCCACCTGCCCGGCGATAAGATGGAACGCCGCGTCCGCAAGGCCATCGAATCCGCCGGCCTGACGGATCCCTGGCTCATGCCCTGCGACGCCTCCAGCGATTCCGACCTCGACGCCGTGTTCGACAAGCTGAAAGCCGATTTCGACACCATCGACTTCGTCATTCACTCCATCGCTTTCGCCGATCGCGAGTACCTCAAGATCGGAAACTTCACGCAGACGCCCCGCGAAGTGTTTCTCCAGGCGCTGGACATCAGCGCCTACACCCTGGTGGCCATGGCCCGCCGGGCGGCGGAAATCATGCCCAATGGCGGATCCATCATCGGCATGACCTACTACGGGGCTGAAAAGGTCGTGCCCGGCTACAACGTGATGGGCGTGGCGAAGGCCGCGCTGGAGGCCAACACCCGTTACCTCGCCTTTGAACTGGGTGAAAAGGGCATCCGCGTCAATACGATCAGCGCCGGGCCGATCAAGACCCTCAGCGCCATGGCCGTCGGCGGCATCGACGACATGTTTGACCATGTCGAACGCAAAGCCCCACTGCGGCGCAACATCGACGGCGACGACGTAGGCAAGACGGCCGTCTACCTCATCAGCGACCTTGCCAGCGGCGTCACGGGCGAGAACATCTTCGTCGACAGCGGGTACAACACCGTCGGCGTATAGGCGTCGCGGTCGCCGGTCTGGCCATCACCAACGCCGTCTTGCCCGGTGGCGGGGCAGCCCGGCGGAGCAGGCCACCTCCTAACCCAATGTGACTAGCGAAGTTAGAGCGATCGGGGCCATTTCCCGGCGGAGCCCACGAGCCTTGGCGAAATCACGTAACCTCTGGCCGCTCACCGGCTTGTCGACCATTCGGAAGACGCTATACTAAGCGATTCTACGCCCAAGCGGCATCTGGCAGGGGCCGCTGCGGTGCTTTGGACGTATTCTTTGCGACAGGAGTTCAGCTAGTGGCGGTCAGGTTGCGACTTACAAGACTGGGACGTCGGCATCGGCCCTTCTACCGTTTGGCGGCTATGGACGCGCGCTCGAAACGGGACGGTCGGGTCATCGAGGAGCTCGGCTTCTACGACCCTATGGCCAAGGACGAAGACAAGAGCCTCAAGGTTGACGCCGAACGCGCCGCCTACTGGCTCAGTGTCGGGGCCAAGCCTTCCGAAACCGTGCGCACGCTGCTCCGCAAGTCGGGCGTCGAGGTCCCGGGCGGAAAACCCGCGGGCAACTGATCGCCGCCCTCCGGGGCAGGTGACGGGCGCGACCGGCGATGCGGATCGATGTGCTCACGCTGTTTCCCGAAGTCTTCGACGGCTTCGTGAATGCGAGCATCGTTGGGCGTGCCCAGACGGCGGGACGGGTCCGGATCGTCTGCACCAACATCCGGGATTTCGCCCGCGACCGGCACCGTACGGTCGACGATAAACCGTTCGGCGGCGGACCGGGAATGGTGCTGATGTGCGGGCCGGTGTTCGAGGCGGTCGAGCATCTCGACACACTCGATCCGGTCCGACCGCAGTTGGTCATGCTCACCCCGCAAGGCGAGCGGCTGACGCAGCGAGTGGCGAAGGAACTGTCGAACTGCCCTCGTTTGGCCCTGTTGTGCGGCCATTACGAGGGCTTTGACGAGCGGATACGCGAAGGACTAAGGCCCCGGGAGATCTCGATCGGCGACTACGTGTTGTCCGGCGGCGAGGCCGCCGCCCTGGTCGTGATCGACGCCGTGACTCGGCTCATCCCCGGTGTGCTCGGCAGTGACGAATCCTGTGCGGACGAGTCGTTTGCCGAAGGTCTTCTGGAGTATCCGCAGTACACCCGGCCGCGATCTTTCCGCGGCCTGGAGGTGCCGGAGGTGCTGATCTCCGGGCACCATGCCAAGGTGGCCGAGTGGCGTCGCCAACAGGCACTGGAGCGAACACGACTGCGGCGGCCCGACTTGCTTTCGGCGTCGCCTCAGCCGACCGAGGATACGGAGCGTCGCGCGTAGCGCGCCGCGCGAAACGCGAGCGGCGTTTCGAAGCAGCGGGATTCTTTCAGGTCGTGCGAACCCATGGGGCATCGCCGGCGGTGGTTGCGGAGTGCAGGTCATGGATCAGAACATCATTCGTCAGGTTGAAGAGAAGTACAAAAAAGCCGAGATCCCCGAATTCAACGTGGGCGACACCATCGACGTCCATCAGAAGATCGTGGAAGGCAACCGCACCCGCATCCAGGTGTTCAACGGCGTGGTGATCGGTCGCAAGGGCGGCGGCGTCAACGCGTCCTTCACCGTTCGGCGCATCGTGAACAACGAGGGCGTGGAGAAGATCTTCCTCCTCCATTCCCCCCTCGTCGCCAAGATCGAGGTCAAGCGCCGCGGCAAGATCCGCCGCGCTAAGCTCTACTTCCTGCGTGGGCGCGTCGGCAAGGCCCGCCGCCTCCGCGAGAAGCGCGTCCAGCGCGTCAAACGGGACGCCAGCCAGGCGACCCAGGCGGTGGCGCCCGCGGTCGAGACGGCCGAGCCCGCCAACGTCTAGCGCCACCCCGCGGACCGTGCGGATCGTGGGCTTGGTTACCATTCGCCGCGACCCGGCACATGAAACATGCCTGCCACCGGCGTCGGTGATGACCGACGCCGGTTTTTTATTGACGCCCCACACCGCGTGCAAGATCATCGGCACCGCCGGTCGGTGCGGAGCCGTCCTTGAACAGGTCGCCGCGGCGGGCGCCGGTCGGCATCACGTTGGTTGCGTGAGGTCCCGGTCATGCTCACCCGCCTGTTTGGCGCCCCGCCTCTTGGCCCGTACGGTGAGAAGCTTGGGGCGCGGTATCTTCGCCGTCTGGGCTACCGCATCATCACCCGCAACTTTTCCTGCGCCCTGGGCGAGATCGACATCGTCGCCGCCGACGGCGACACCCTGGTCTTCGTCGAAGTCAAAACGCGCCGCAGCGATGCCGCGGCGGACCCCGAAGCGGCCGTCAACTGGCACAAGCGCCGCCAGATCACCCGCGCCGCCCGCTGGTTCCTGCACCAGTCACGTGCCGAACACCTGCCGGCGCGGTTCGACGTTCTTTCCATCATCGTTCCCCGCCGGGGCCGGCCCGAGGTCGAGCACTTCATCAACGCCTTCGCCCCCACGCCGAAATGACCGGCATGGAGCCGGCGCGCCGGAGGTGCTATCCTGACGCGATCCGGTAAGCCCTGATAAACGCGCGCTTCCCATCGAAAGTCGCTCATGCTCATCGACACGCATGCCCATCTCACCTATCCCGGACTGATCGAACGGATCGATGAGGTCCTTGGCAACGCGGCCGCCGCCGGCGTTGGCCGAATCATCTCCATCGCCTCCGACGTGGCCGACGCCGAACGCGTTCTCGACTTGGCGAAGTCATACGGCGCGGTCCACGCCACGGCGGGCATTCATCCGCACGAGGCCGGCAAGGCCGGCCCGGACGACGTCGATCGGCTCGCTCAACTCTGGCGCCAGCCCGAGGTCGTGGCCGTCGGCGAGATCGGTCTCGACTACCACTACGACTTCTCCGACCGCCCCACCCAGCAACGGGTCTTCGAAGCCCAACTCGCCGCCGCCGCCGGCACCGGCCTGCCGCTGATCGTCCACTGCCGTGAGGCGTTCGATGATTGCATCGCGCTGCTGGAGAAACACAGCTACGTTAACCGACCCGTAGTGATTCACTGCTTCACCGGCACGCCGGATGAGGCCCGGGCCGTCGCCGAGCGCGGCTGGCGCATCTCCTTCACCGGCATCGTCACGTTTAAGAAATCCACCATCCTCCAGTCCATCGCCAGAACCTACCTGGCCGACAAACTCATGGTCGAGACCGACGCCCCCTACCTGGCCCCCGTGCCCGTGCGGCACGTCCGGCCCAACGAGCCGGCGTACGTTGCCCACACGGCCGCGTTCCTCGCCGACCTGCGCGGGGAAGCGCTGGAGGCGCTCGCCGCCCGAACCACGGCGAACGCCCGGGCCTTTTTCAATCTGCCGGACGAGCCCTGAGCATGTGCGACGGCGTCGGCGAGCGCCGGCGACGCGCGGTCGTTGCGGGCGGGGCTCAGGTCGTCCGGCGTCAGCGGATCGATCATTGAATCGTCGGGCGGCTTGGGGACCATCTCGCCCGCATCGGGCACGCGAAAGAGCGTCGCGTAGGGAATGCTGGCATCCTCCGGTCCGACGGTGAACGTCTGCACCCGGTCCAACCCGGCGTCCTGCAACTGTTCGAACAGGCTCATGGTGATTGCCTTGGGAAATCCATAGCGCGAGCGGCGCAGCCGCATCATCTCGGTCCAGTCCACGTACACGTGCGTGTACCCTTCGGCGCGGAACCAGGCGATGATGCCCTCAACCGTCGGGCTCTCTTCGACCACCGTCTCGAACGGACTGCGGTTGAACACCACGCTGTAATCGACGTCGCGGCGCATGTAGAAGGGCCGGGCGTCCCCCACCATGAGGATGCGGGCGTCCTCCGGCAAACCGAAGTTGATCACCTGGAGATGCTCCCAGCCGGCCAGTCGGCCCTCGGTGAAGAGCGCGGTCCCCCCGTGGACGGGATAGTTCGCCTCGGTGCGGTACAGCCGCAGCGAAAACAGCAGATTCACGCTGATGCCGACGAGCACCACCGCAACGAATCCCAGATCCAGCCGGCCTTGGCGGCTTAACACCCCGCGCCCGGCCAACACCAGCAAGGGGATCAGCATCGGCACGGCAAACCGGGCGTACAGGTGCGTCGCAAACAGCCAGACGAACAACTGCACGGCCACCATCGCCGCCAGCCCCGCCTGGAGCCGGTCTTGGCGGCGGACCAGCGACACCGCGGCCATCACCCAGAGCACGATTCCGAAGCGTTGATGGTGATCGCGGAGGATGTGCTTGTCGAGCAGTGCGATTCGTCCCGTCAGCGTCGCCTCCGGTCCGGTCGGCGCGTGCACCTCCGCAAAGTGCCGCGCCTCTTGTGCCCCCCACCCGGCGGGGTAATCGGTGAATACGTTGCCGGCCAGGGGAAACACGGGGTTGTGCGTCATCGCCAGGTTCTTGATCGCCCAAGGCGCAAAGGCAGCGACGGCGGCCGTTGCAAAAGCCAACCCGCCTGCCAGCCGACGTCGAACAGCACGTCCGTCTGCGTTATCCTCTCCGATCCAGAGCAGCGTTAGCAGCGGAAGCGCGACCAAGGGAATCGCGGTATACTTGAATCCACACGAGAGACCCGTCAGCAAACCCGCCAGAACATACCACCGCCGGCGCATGCCCGCGTCCGCCAGACGGCGCCCCCGGAGCACCGCGGCCGTCGCGAGCATTCCCAGCGCCAGCATGCCGTTTTCCACATACGCCAGCCCGCTGAGGTAGAACAGCCAGCCGGTGGACGCGGCAATGACGGCCGCTACGACTGCCGCCGGCGCGGACACCTCCCGCACCGCCAGCCAAGCCGCCGCCACGAAGAGCGCCGCCAGCAGCGCGTTCAGACACTGCGCCGTGGGCCAGAAGTCCACGGGCTCACCCTGCGCATTCGCGGCAAACAGATACAGCATCTCCGCGGCGGCGGGAAAGCTGGCGTAGACGTTGTGCGGCAGATAGGTGATGGCCTGCTGCTGGTAATACTCCTTCGGCGTTTGCAGGTGGTATTCCAGCACGTCGTACGCGTTGCCGGACTCCTGCCAGATCACCCCTGGCGGGAGGGTGGCGACGAGCATAACCAGCGCCAGGAACGGCGCGACGGTGACGATCAGGGCCCGGGCGGGACCGGCCGACGCGGGCGCGTCGTCCAAGGTCGGCGCCCGCCACATGGCCACGAGGCCCACCATGCTGAAAACCGCCAGCACGGCCGGCAGCACCCAGCGGCGGTCGGGTCCGATCCAGCCCAGCACGCCGCACGCCAGCGTCAACATCGACAGCAGCCCCACCCCCAGCCCGGCGGACGCCAGCCAGCGCCAACGCATGGGCAAAGGTCCCAGCCGAAGCAGGCGCAGCAAGGGGTATCCCCCAAGCGTTGCCGCCAGCAGGATAGCTACGGCCAGCGCCCCCTCCCAGGCCCACACCGCCAAGGCGGCCGGGCCCTGCACGAGCACCAGCACGCCGGCCAGGGTCACCGTCAGCCCGCCGATGATCGTCGCGGGTGGCCGCTGCAACGGCGACGTTCTGGTTCCCGGGGACGTGCTCACGGCTGATCGTCGAACAGAAGCGGACGAACCTTCATCAACGCGAGAAGCGCGTGCTGGCAGTTGTCCAGCGGGACCCGGGGAATGAGCGGGGTGGAACGAATCCCGCCCACGGTGTCCTTCGGGCTGCGCACGTAGTAGCACTCCTCCGGCTTGAATTGCAGTTGCAGGATGAACCGCGCTCCGGCCCGGCAGGCGGCGCGATACCGCTGATAGCGATCTTCATCGCCGAGTTGTTTCGCCAGGGTTGCCGCCTCCGCCAGGCCTTCGACGAATGCGGCCGTCGATGCCCCCGGCTCAAGGCCCGGCGCGGAGATGGCCCCGTGCAGTTCCGGCCAGGGGCTGTTGTCCGGCGTGAGTTGATGGGCACAAACCTGGTCGGACATCTGGAAGACGAATTCCGCATAGTCGCGCCGCTTGCTCAATCGCGCGGCGATCGCATAGGCCTGCGTATGCCATGGCGCCATCGCCGGCGATCCGGTCTCCGCAAAGCGCTTGCGGTAGTGGGCGAACGCCTGGTCGATGGCTTCGATCAGACGGGCCTGCGGCCGCCGCTCGTACGCGCGGGCCAGCGCCAGCAGAATCTGCCCGGCCGCCCGGTCGGGCACGTCCGGGGTCACCGTAGGGGGAAACACCGAGAGGAAACGCCCGTCCGGTTGTTGGAGCCACAAAAGGCCATGGAGAAGCCGTTCGAGAACAGGACCGGCGGACGCCTGCCCCGGCGCCGCACACAGCGCCAGGCACGCCTGCGCGGTGATCGCGGCGCGCTGGTTGCCATCGGGGGCGGGAACGATGGCGGCGTTCTCCGCCGGGGGCAGCTTGACCGCCCGCGCGGCGAGTGCGGCAAGGGCTTTCTCCGCGGCCTCCACCGTCGCCCGGTCGCCGTCGGACGCCGCCCGCGCCGTCAAGGCCCAAGACGCGCCTGCCTGCATTGCGGCGTCGTCCTCCGTGGCGTAGAGGTCGATGGTGGGATCGTACACGCAGGTGAACGCGCCGTCGGGACGCTGGCGATAGGCGATATATGCGGCCAGTTCGTCGATTGCCGCCTTGAGGCGGGCAGACGTCACCGCCTCCGAAGAGACCAGGCTCATGCCGCGGTGCAGCGTCGCCACGTGCCCGGCCTCGTCCACCTCCCACCAGTGCAGCGTGCGGAACTTCGACAGCTTGGACTCGTGGAGCACGCGTGAATCGAGGCTGATCTCCTTGCCCAGAAGTCGCAGGGCATCGTCCAGCGACAGGCCCCGTGAGATCATCTCCCCCGGCGTGAACCACCGCCCCTCGCCGTCCAGAAAGAGGCGTACGCCGTCGATTCCCGGCTCGAGGAACCCCGCCAACGCCCCCGGCACGGTCCACTTGTCCGGTCCGGGAAAGGGCACGATCGGCCCGAGCGCCGCCATTTCGATCCGAATGTCGTCCAGGCTGGGAAAATCGTCCGAGCCGCCGCTGCGGGCGCTGCTCAGCGCAACAATCGCCGCTTCCTGCACGGCGTCCACGATCGGCCGCTCCAATGACGTGCCCACTCCGCGGGCGTATCCGGCCTCCCGCAGCGTGACCACCACCTGGCACTCGATCCCGGACAGTGCCGGCGGCACGTAGCTGACATCGTGGGTGGCCTCGCCTGCCAGTCGCGCCGCAATCGTGCGCCGGGCAATGCTGGTCAGAAAGCGCTGGTCCACCCGGTCAATGCGGGGTGGATTGACCGCCGGCGCAGCACTCGATTGGGCTCCGGCAAACGTCGATAAAAGCAGGGTGGCAGCCCCGGCAAGCATCAGACCGCGCGTCTTGTGCTTCGTCATGGCCGCAAGTATAGTCCCCGCGCCGCGGGGCCTCAACCGAACCACGGGCAGGGTCGATCCAGCATGAGCGACATCGAGACCAACAACGCGGCGGCGATTATCGCTTCTGCCGGCGTCGTCGCCCGCCAGGTGGCCGCACGGGCGCTGATGACGGCCGAGTCCGCCGTCCCCGACCTTGCCACCCTCACGGAACATATCCAACCGCCAACGGAGATTATCCTCACCCACCCGGTGGGAGAGACGCCCAAGCTCGGCGAAGATGAGCGCATCCGCCTGCTGGCGGTGCCGCCGGTGAAGCTTACCCGCATGGACCAGATCAAGATGGCCAGCGTGATCGCGTTCAGCCAGCGGTTGCTCGAGGGCGGCGATACGTTCGTGGCGCTCACCGGCGTGTACGATCACCCGCTCGACACCATGGTGGTCATGCGCGTGGGCGAGGAGTATGAGCTGTTTCAGACCGTCGGTCAGCCCAAGCTGATCGAGCACGTGCGCCGGGTGGTGTTTCAGCGCACCCTCACCATCGCGCTCGAGCTCGCCAACGAGGGGCGCGAGGGGAAGTCGGTCGGGGCGCTCTTCGTCATCGGGAGCGTCCGTGAGCTTCAGAAGTACACCGAGCAACACATCATCAACCCCTTCCGCGGATACGGCGAGAAAGAGCGCAACCTTCTCGACGACCACATGCGCAACACCGTCAAGGAGTTCGCCGCCATCGACGGCGCGTTCATCATCAAGGGCAACGGGGTGATCGTATCGGCCGGAACGACCTTGCGGCCGGACATCGGCGGCCAGGACCTGCCGCAGGGGCTGGGGGCCCGGCACGCGGCCGCCGCGGCGATCACGGCCTCGACCCGGTGCATCGCCATCACCGTCTCGGAGTCGACGGGCGCGGTGCGCCTGTGGCGTCGGGGCAAGATGATCACGGAGATCGAGAAGGCCCCCCGGGCGCCCCTGGGGCAGCGTCCCACCGGTTTTCCGACCGACGGCTGAAGACCGGCGCTGCGGCGCGGGCCTGTCCGATCCCAGACTGACTGTTGATCGACGACGGCTGATGGCCAACAGCCGACGGGCTGCCAAGCTTGCATCCTCCCCCGGCCCCTCTACCATGTCCGCCTGCCTTGACGAACGCGAATACTGGGCCTTTTTGACGGGAGAAGCTCCATGGCCACCATCACCGCCACGCTCGCCGAATGGGCGAGCAGCCTCAAGTTCAGCGACCTGACGCCCGACGCCATCGACGCCGCCAAACGCTTCCTCTACGACTCGATCGGGTGCGCCCTGGGCGGCTACCAGCAGGACGACTGCGTGCTGCTTGGCGAGCACCTGGTTGAGATGGGCGGCGCCGACCACTGCACCTTCATCGGTACGGGCCATCGCAGCAGCGTGTACAACGCCGCCCTGTTCAACGCCCTGGCCATTCGGGCCATGGACTACAACGACATCTACTGGAAAGCCGATCCCTGCCACCCCTCCGACATCATTCCGGCCGCCACCAGCATCTGCGAATGGAAACACCTTTCCGGCGAGGAGCTGATCGTCGGCATCATCATCGGCCACGAGATGGAGATGCGGCTCTGTGAGGCCGGCGAGCCCGGGATTCGGGAAAAGGGCTGGCACCACGCCACGCTGACCGCCTTCGCTTCGCCCATGGTCGCCGGGCGTATGCTCGGCTTGAATCCCGACCAGATCCAGCACGCTATCGGCATCTCCGCGTCGCACTCGTGCACGCTGGGGGCGGTGACGGCGGGCAAGCTGACCAAGATGAAGAACACGGTGGATCCGATGGCCACGCAGGCGGGGGTGCAGGCGGCGTTGCTGGCGGAAAAGGGCTACAGCGGACCGGAGCACGTGATCGACGGCAAGGAAGGGCTGGTGCACTGCTACGGGCCCAAGTGGCATCTGGACCGTCTCACCGACGGGCTGGGCGGCAAGAAGTTCAAGATCGTGGACTGCGGGATGAAGGCTTTCCCCATCGAGGCGCTGACCCATTCGCCGCTGACCGCCCTGATGCAGATCGTCACGGAGCACAACGTTCAGGCGGACGACGTGCAGGAGATCGTGGTGGAGACGATCGCGCGGGCGGCGGACATTCTCTCCGACCCGGCCAAGTACCGCCCCACCAGCAAGGAGACGGCCGACCACTCCATGCCGTACTGCCTGGCGGTGGCGATCGCCGACGGCATGGTCACGCCGCAGCAGTTCAAGGACGACCGCATCAAGGATCCCAAGCTGCATCCGTTGATGGACGCGGTGAAGGCGGTGGGCAACGACGAGTTCGAGGCGCTGTTTCCGGAGAAGCAGCCGTCGCGGGTCACGCTGAAGACCAAAAGCGGCAAGGAATACAGCGCCCGGGTGGACGTGCCCAAGGGCGACTACCGGGACCCCATGACGGTCGACGAGATCCAGGTCAAGTTCGACGCGCTGGCCGAGGGCAAGTTCAGCAAGGACGAATGCGCGGCCATGAAGCAGGCGATCATGAACGTCGAGAAGATGGCCGACGTCGGCGAATTGATGCAGATGACGGTTTCCAAGCGGTAGGCGGGCGAGGCCGGCCGGCGGCCGTTGGGAATCGGGTTTCTGCTTCAGAACCAGGTTCCACACAGCCTTGGGTGTCATGGCGGCGTTCGACAGGGTTGAGCGCCGCCGTGTTTTTGGGCGACGGCCCTTGCCGTATTGCGTCCGCAGCGGCGTTCGTCGTCGCGCCGTCATCGGCAAGGCGTCCTTGGGCAGGCGGAGGCCCGCTGTCGCCGGTCGCATGGGTCGGTCGGCCCGGCTCGAAGGGGTGGTGGAAAGGACTTCGGGGCGGTGGACGGCGGAGGTTGGACTGGCGCGGCTGGGCCGGTTGGGCAAGTCCATATACACTTCAAAATGGCTTCGTTTTT